>Ga0256829_1000205_pt1 | contig 71523 bp, 70 predicted proteins | sample 131447metaG_FD_185979 | JGI IMG/M metagenome (GOLD analysis project Ga0256829, IMG submission 185979) | Hydrothermal vent microbial communities from Lau Basin, Pacific Ocean - 131-447 | ecosystem: Environmental > Aquatic > Marine > Hydrothermal vents | place: Pacific Ocean: Lau Basin | collected...
TGCGAATGTAGTGGATTATTCAGGCTACCCAGATTGCAGAGAAGATTTTTTAAATGCTTTTACGCAAACGGCTTTGTTGGGGACTAAATCGGGTGCAGAGGGTGGCGAATTGGAAGTGGTTGCGCCGTTAATTCATCTGGATAAATCAGAGATTATTGCCATGGGATTAAAATTGGGTGTGGATTATGCTTTAACACGGTCATGCTATGATCCAGATGAGTGCGGCATGCCATGTGGACATTGCGATTCATGTTTGTTTAGAACAGCAGGTTTTGAGGCTTTAGGCAAAACAGACCCGCTTTTGAATCATCTTTAGACTGTAAGGTTTGGGACTTATATCCTTGAACCTTGTATTTTTTTGTTTTACTGTATCGGAAGGGAAGGGTTTAATTGGAGGTCAAAATGAATATGAAGATAATAATGACATCGTTGATGGTTGTTTTTTTGATGCTGACAGGTTCTGCTTATGCAGGTGAGAGGCTTAATTTGAATACAGCCTCAGCTTCACAGCTTCAAACATTGGATGGTATTGGTAAAAAGACAGCTGCTGCTATTGTGGCTTATCGTAAAGAGCATGGTAAATTTAAATCGGTAAAGGATTTGAAACATGTGAAAGGTATTGGCAAAAAGAGGCTGGAAAAAATTAAAGATAAATTGAAAGTCTCAAAATCAAAACATGAAAAGAAAAAATCTAAAGAAAGAAAAAGTGATAAGGATAAAAGCTAAATCATGAATATTTATGAGTAGATAATGAAAGCGCGGCGAGCCGCGCTTTCATTGTTTTGGGTTTAAAGTTAAATAATTGGAGTAATTATGTGCCCAATACACTTGATGTATGATATTATCTATTGATAGGTCTGAAAGTTTACTTTAGAGATATGACTTGTGTACAGTATAATTAGAGTAAAATATATAACTCTGTATGGAAATTATGGAACAAGTGCTTGGAGAGTAACGTGAAAAAAATAGCATTGATTACGGGTATTACAGGTCAAGATGGTTCTTATTTGGCGGAACTTTTATTGCAAAAGGGCTATGAAGTACATGGTATTAAAAGACGTGCATCATCGTTGAATACACAGCGTGTGGATCATATTTTTCAAGATCCCCACGAAAAAAACGTACAATTTAAATTGCATTATGGCGACCTAACAGACTCATCTAATCTAACGCGAATCATCCAAGAGGTTCAACCTGATGAGGTATATAACCTTGGTGCACAATCACATGTAGCAGTGAGCTTTGAATCACCAGAATATACAGCAGATGTTGATGCTTTGGGGACTTTGCGGTTGCTCGAAGCAATTCGATTGTTGGGTATGGAAAAGAAGGTGAAGTTTTATCAAGCATCGACATCGGAGTTGTTTGGTGAGGTGCAAGAAATCCCGCAAAAAGAAACGACTCCATTTTACCCTCGTTCTCCGTATGCGGTGGCGAAGATGTATGCCTATTGGATTGTAGTGAATTACCGTGAATCATATGGTATGTATGCTTGCAATGGTATTTTGTTTAACCATGAATCACCGCGTCGTGGTGAGACTTTTGTAACACGTAAGATTACGCGTGGTTTGGCAAATATTGCACAAGGTTTGGAGCCCTGTCTTTATATGGGAAATATGAACGCATTGCGTGATTGGGGGCATGCTAAGGATTATGTGCGTATGCAATGGATGATGCTGCAGCAAGATAGCCCAGAAGATTTTGTGATTGCCACAGGTGTTCAATATTCAGTGAGACAATTTATTGAATGGTCAGCCGCAGAGCTAGGTCTTACGATTAAGTTTGAAGGTGAGGGTATAGAAGAAAAAGGTGTTATTACTGCAATCACTGGTAATCAAGCACCTGCACTTAATGTGGGTGATGTAATTGTACGCGTTGATTCACGTTATTTTAGACCAGCAGAGGTAGAAACATTATTGGGAGACCCGAGTAAAGCCAAAGATAAATTAGGTTGGGTTCCAGAAATTACTGTGCAGGAAATGTGTGCAGAAATGGTGGCAGAAGATTTAAAAGTAGCTAAACGCCATGCTTTATTGAAAGAGCATGGGCATGATATTTCAGTTTCTGTAGAATAAGATGAAAATACTAATCACTGGTACCAACGGTATGGTTGGTAAAAACTTGGTTGAACGATTGCGGGTAAATAAAGATATGACTCTGTTTATGCCCAAGCGATTAGATTTGGATTTGTTGGATAAGGATTCTGTATTTGATTACATGTGTGCAAATCAACCAGATTTAGTTATTCACTTGGCTGCAAAAGTTGGTGGTATTCAGGCAAATATAAGCGAACCTGTTAATTTTCTTGTGGAAAATAATTTAATGAACACACATGTGATTATGGGGGCTCTAAGCGCAGGTGTAACGCAATTCCTTAATCTAGGAAGTTCTTGCATGTATCCAAGAGATAAAGATATTTTATATGAATCTGATATTTTAACGGGTGAGTTAGAACCAACCAATGAAGGATATGCTTTAGCAAAAGTGATGGCTGCGCGTTTGTGTACATATATCACGGAGAGTCGAGGGCTGATGTATAAAACTATAGTACCTTGCAATATTTATGGTCGATATGACCATTTTGACGAGGCTCGTTCTCATATGGTGCCTGCAGTCATTCGAAAATTGCATGCGGCGAAAATATCTGGGTGTACTGAAGTGAGTATTTGGGGAGATGGAAAGTCTCGCCGCGAATTTATGTATGTTGAAGATTTGGTTGACTTCTTAGTGTGGGCTATACCACATATGGAACAACTTCCTGATATGATTAATGTGGGTTTAGGTTTAGATTATTCTATCGATGAATACTATCAGATTGGAGCTAAAGTTATTGGTTATACAGGTGTATTTACGTATGATTTATATAAGCCCTCGGGTATGCGCCGCAAAATGATGGATGTTTCAAAATCTCAGAAACTTGGTTGGAATGCAAAAACATCATTGCAATCTGGAATGGAAAAAACATACGAGTATTATTTGAAAGAGGTTCTTCATGACTAGCTATCCATTAGCTACATCAACATGGGATGAAAAAGAATTGGCTGCGATTCAGTCGGTGATTGATAAAGATATGTATACGATGGGAGATAGTGTTGCACAGTTTGAGCATGATTTTTCAGCGTTTATTGGGCGTAAATACAGTGTGATGGTGAGCTCTGGTTCTGCGGCCAATTTAATTGCAACTGCAGCACTATTTTTTACACAAAAAACACTTTTGAAGCGTGGGGATGAGGTTATTGTTCCTGCGGTTTCTTGGTCAACTACTTATTTTCCTTTGCAGCAATATGGCTTGAAATTGAAGTTTGTTGATATTGATTTGGATACGCTAAACTATGATTTGAATGCTTTAGAAGAAGCTATTTCTAATCAGACTAGGATGATTGTAGCCGTTAATCTTTTGGGCAATCCTAATGATTTTGATGTGATTGAGGATATGATAAGGAATCGAAATATTCTTCTGTTTGAGGACAACTGCGAATCCATGGGAGCTGAATACAAAGATAAGCAGACTGGAACTTTTGGTATAGTTAGTACTTTTTCAACCTTTTTTTCACATCATATGGCGACCATGGAAGGAGGCTTTGTAACGACGGATGATGAAGAATTGTACCACATTCTTCTATCAATCCGGGCGCATGGCTGGACACGAAACTTACCCAAAGAAAATCATATTTCAAATAAAAGTGATGATTGGTTTGAGGAGTCGTTTAGATTTGTTTTGCCTGGGTATAATGTGAGACCTGTTGAGATGTCGGGTGCGATTGGTATTGAACAGTTGAAAAAACTTCCTGATTTTTTGAATCAGCGCAGGAAAAATGCAGCCTTGTTTGTTGGTCTTTTTAGTAACCATGATGATTTTCTTATTCAAAAGGATGTGGACTGTAGCTCATGGTTCGGGTTTTCTCTGATTATCAAACCCTCTTCGAAATTATGCCGATTTGATATTATTCAGAAATTAAAGGATAACGCCATTGATTGCAGACCGATTGTCACGGGGAATTTTACGCGCAATGAAGTGATGAAGTATTTTGATTATGAAATACATGGCAAACTGAATAATGCAAATTATCTACATGATTGTGGTTTTTTTGTAGGGAATAGTCAGGTGGATTTAACAGATGAAATACATTTACTATATAAAACACTGGGTGGTATAAAATGAAGGCTGTGATTCTTGCGGGAGGCTTAGGCACTAGGTTGAGTGAAGAGACGAGTGTTAGGCCAAAACCAATGGTAGAGATTGGTGGAAAACCGATTCTTTGGCATGTAATGAAGATGTATTCTGCTCATGGTGTCAATGAGTTTATCGTTTGCTGTGGTTATAAGGGTTATGTCATCAAGGAATACTTTGCGAATTACTTTTTACATCAGTCAGACATAACATTCTCGATGCAAGACAATCAGATGAAGGTGCATAAAGAACGTGCTGAACCATGGACTGTTACATTGGTTGATACAGGTGATAGCTCCATGACAGGTGGGCGTTTACGGCGTGTATCCGAATATGTTCAGGATGAGGAAGCGTTTTGTTTTACCTATGGTGATGGGGTAGGAGACATTGATATTACTGCATGCATTGATTTTCACAAAGGGCACGGAAAGCAAGCGACTTTAACAGCAGCTTACCCACCAGGTCGGTTTGGCGCGTTGGATATTAATGCTGGTAAGGTTTGTAGTTTTAAAGAAAAACCTAAAGGTGATGGAGCCATGGTAAATGGCGGTTTTTTCGTGTTGTCACCAAGAGTGCTTGAGCGACTTGATGGTGATGCTTGTATTTGGGAGCAAGAGCCTTTGAGAGGTTTAGCCGAAGATGGTCAATTAATGGCTTATGAACATCATGGTTTTTGGCAACCCATGGATACATTACATGATAAGATGATACTTGAAACATTATGGAAAGAGAAAAAAGCACCATGGAAGATGTGGTAAATTTATAATGAATCCATTATTTTGGAAAAATAAACGTGTTTTTTTAACTGGTCATACAGGATTTAAGGGAAGTTGGTTATCATTATGGCTTCATAAGCTTGGGGCAGAGGTAAAAGGTTATGCCCTGGCTCCTGAGAGCACTCCCAATTTATTTGGAGTTGCTAATGTAGATGGTGTTGTGGCATCAGAAATAGGTGATATTCGTAATTTAAATCAATTGCGTAAAAGCATGATGGATTTTAATCCTGACATTTTGATTCATATGGCGGCGCAGCCTTTGGTTCGGCTTTCTTATAAAGAACCTGTTGAAACTTATGATGTGAATGTATTAGGAACAGTGAAGGTATTGGAATCTGCACGTTCGTGTTCGAATGTAAAATCCATTGTGAGTGTTACAACGGATAAATGTTACGAAAATAAAGAATGGCCATGGGGCTATCGTGAATATGAAGCAATGGGCGGATATGATCCTTACAGTAGCAGCAAAGGTTGTGCTGAGTTGGTGATATCGGCATATCGCCGTTCTTTTATGCAAGAGCACGGCATTGGTTTGGCATCTGTACGTGCAGGCAATGTGATTGGTGGTGGTGACTGGTCGGAAGATCGGCTGATTCCCGATATTTTGGATGCCTTTGAAAAGCGTGAGTCTGTTGTGATTCGTAATCCTAAAGCGACTCGACCTTGGCAACATGTGTTGGAGCCTTTATCAGGATATTTAATATTGGCTGAAAAGCTTTATGAGCAGCCTGATGCATATGCCGAAGGGTGGAACTTTGGTCCGCATGATGATGATGCGAAGCCTGTGGACTGGATTCTTAATCGTATGGTAGAAATGTGGGGTGATGGGGCATCATGGAACCTTGATAAAGGTAGCCATCCGCATGAAGCAGTTTTTTTGAAATTGGATATTTCCAAAGCTAAGACACGTTTGCATTGGCAACCAGTATGGAAGTTGGATGATACGTTAAAGCGGATTGTGGATTGGCATCAAGGATGGTTGAATGATAAAGATATGCAAATGGTTTGCCTGAAAGAAATAGATGAATACATGAGAGATATGACATATGAAAACAACTGATTCAATTCGGAAAGAGATTGCTAGTTTAGTCTCTGAATATGCTGAATTGCAGTATAAGGAAAAAGTATTTGATGCAGGCAGATCAGTTGTTCCTCCTTCGGGGAAGGTGTTGGGTGAGCAAGAGTTGCAAAATATGGTCGAGGCATCACTGGATGGCTGGCTTACAACAGGCCGTTTTAATGATGCATTTGAGAAGAAACTAAAAGCATTTTTAGGTGTAAAGCATGTGCTTACAGTCAATTCTGGTTCATCCGCAAATTTAGTGGCCTTTTCAGCATTAACGTCACCGAAACTAGGTGATAAAGCATTAAAGGCTGGTGATGAAGTAATTTCTGTGGCGGCTGGTTTTCCCACTACAGTAAACCCTGTTATTCAGCATGGTTGTGTTCCTGTATTTGTAGATGTGGATATACCAACATACAATATAGACACGAGTAAAATTGAGGCTGCGATTAGTGATAAAACCAAGGCGATTATGGTAGCTCATACTTTGGGCAACCCTTTTGACTTGAAGAAAGTTCGAGCAGTTGCTGATAAATATAAGTTATGGCTGATTGAGGACTGCTGTGATGCGCTTGGCTCTACCTATGATGGTAAGATAGTGGGCACGTATGGTGATATTGCAACATTGAGTTTTTACCCAGCGCATCATATCACTATGGGTGAAGGTGGCGCTGTATTTACCAATAGTGGTAAGTTTAAGCTAATTCTGGAATCCATTCGTGATTGGGGGCGAGATTGTTTTTGTGCACCAGGTAAAGATGATTCGTGTGGCAAACGCTTTTGTTGGAAGTTAGGAGGCTTACCCGAGGGTTATGACCATAAGTATATTTACTCTCATATCGGGTATAACCTAAAAATTTCTGATATGCAGGCAGCAGTAGGCTTGGCTCAGTTGGAACATTTACAGTATTTTATTGAGGTTAGAAAGAATAATTTTCATTATTTGAAATCAGCATTGGCTTCGCTGGAAAAGTATTTTATCCTCCCTGAAGCAACAGAGCTTAGTGATCCATCATGGTTTGGATTTCCAATCACAATTCGTGAAGACGCTCCTTTTACGCGAGTAGAGTTATTAAAATTTTTAGATGAAAAGAACGTTGGTTCACGTCTTTTATTTGCTGGCAATTTAACTAAGCAACCGTATTTTGAAAATATTAATTACCGTGTTTCAGGTAAGCTTTCGAATACCGATATCATTATGAACCAAACTTTTTGGGTGGGGGTTTTTCCAGCTCTGACTTATGAAATGTTAGATTATATTGCAGAGAGCTTAGCAAGTTTCTCTTCTGCTAATGGTTGATTAAATGAAAGCTTCCGACGCCATAGCTAAGGTTTTGGTGGATAACCATGTAACGTATGGTTTTGAACTTATTGGTGGAATGGTTGCTCACTTGGTGGATAGTATTAATGCACTGGGGAAAACAAAGATGATTTCCATGCATCATGAGCAGGGTGCAGCATTTGCGGCGGGAGCAATTGCTCGAGCGAGTAAGCATAAGCAATTGGGTGTTGCTTTGGGAACAAGTGGTCCAGGCGCAACGAATTTGGTGACAGGCATTGCTGATTGTTGGCTGGATAGTCACCCTTGTTTGTTCATTACTGGGCAAGTGAATACTTATGAACAAAAAGGTGGTGTGGCAGTTCGCCAAGAAGGTTTTCAAGAGTTGGACATTGTTTCTATGGTGCAAGGAATCACAAAATATGCTTATCAAATTAAAAGCAAAGATGAATTGCTATCATGTTTGCAAAAAGCGCTTGATATTGCAAAGGAAGGTCGTCCTGGCCCTGTTTTATTAGATATTCCTATGGACATTCAACGTGCTGAGTTGAATAAAAATAGCTATCTTGAGGCTAAAGGGAGAGAACAAGAACTACCTGTTGTTGATGTAGATGTAGAATTAGAAACTGTAATGAAAGAGCTTGAGTATGCAAAGAAACCATTATTTCTTATTGGTGGTGGTGGGGTTAATGAGGAAAGTTTTAACGATTGGTTAAAGTGTTTGTCAAAGAATCAACTACCTCATGTTGCAAGCTTGAAAGGAAGTGAAAAAATAATCGCAACAGAGTGTTATTTTGGGATGATAGGAGCCTATGGTACTAGGGCTGCGAACTATGCAATTCAATCATGTGACTTGTTAATTGTTGTGGGTAGCCGCATGGATGTTCGGCAGACAGGGGCAAAAGTGGATAGTTTTGCTAAGCATGCAAAAGTTATTCAACTTGATATTGATGCAGCTCAACTGGATAATCGGGTGAAGTGTTATACTAGTATCCAAATTGACTGTGAGTCCTTTTTTAAATACTTCCTAAAAGTTCAGAAAAACGTAAAAAAATCCCATATTGATTGGTTAGTGATTCTGAAAAGAATATTTTCTAAAACATTTATTGATGAATATACTGATTGGTCTATCAGTCCATTTGAAATTTTTATGCGTTTACAGCAGGCGTGTTCCAATGCTCATATTCAATATGTAATGGATGTAGGTAACAATCAAATGTGGGCAGCACATTCGCTGCGTTTAAAGCAAGGTCAAATGGCTCATTATTCGGGAGGATTGGGAGCTATGGGTTTTGCAATCCCGTCAGCTATAGGTGTTCATTATGCTTCAGGGAATCCCGTGGTTGTTATTACGGGAGATGGTGGAGCACAACTTAATATTCAAGAGTTGGATATTATTGTGAGAGAGCAGCTTCCAATACTTATTGTAGTGATGAACAACGTGTCGTTAGGTATGGTGCGTGGTTTTCAGGAAATGTATTTTGAGGGGCGTAACACATCAACATACTGGCAAGGCTACTCTTCAAAGTTTAAAAATATTGCCTCGGCTTATGGGTTAAAATCATCTTATGTAGAGCATATGGATGTCTTTTCTCAAGCTGTCGAGTGTTTTGTGAATAAACCAAGTCCTTATTTAATTGAGGTAATGATGCCGGATGCGAGAGAGTGTCGACCACGTTTAGAGTTTGGTAACGAACTTGAAAAACAATTACCTTTTGTATGCATGGATAACTTATAGTATGAAAATTGCAATTCTTGGAGCAACGAGTCAAATTGCCAGAGACTTAATCATTTCTTTCTCTCAATATACAAATTATCAATGTATTCTATTTTCAAGGTCACCTGATAAGGTGCGTACATGGTTGGATGGTATTGATTCTGAGCTTGTATATCTTTCGTATGGTTATACTGATTTTATGCATGGTGAATATGATGCTATTATTAATTTTGTTGGGGCTGGAGACCCTGCTAGAATCAAGGAAACAGGCTCGTTATTTTTTGATATTACTTATCAGTATGATCAGCTTGCAGTAGATTATATTAGGGTGCACCCTGAATGTAAGTATGTTTTTTTGAGTAGTGGTGCTGTGTATGGTGAGGTTTTTTCTCAGCCTGTAGACAGTGAAAGTGTAGCTCAAGTACCAGTAAATTATTTGAATACAACAAATCATTACGCTATAGCAAAGCTATATGCTGAAGCAAGGCACCGTGCTTTGTCTGACTATTCCATTATAGATGTTCGGGTGTTTAATTATTTTAGTCATACTCAAGAACTCTCATCTCGTTTTTTAATGACGGATATTATACGGGCTATTAGAGAGCAGTGTGTGTTAAAAGTATCATCAGAAAATATTGTGCGAGATTTTTTACATCCATCTGATTTTTATCAATTAATACAGTGCTTATTGACCTCTTGTGAAGTGAATGTAGCTGTGGATTGTTATACAAGTGAGCCTGTTGATAAGTTTACCTTACTTGAGGTCATGAAAGAAGAATTTGGTTTGTGTTATGAAGTTTCTTCTGAGGCAGGTTGTATGGTTAATGCAACAGGAGTGAAGTCACACTATTATTCATTGAATAGAAGAGCGAAAGAGTTGGGTTATAGCCCTGATTATAGTGCTCTTGGGTGTATCCAAAGTGAATCAAAGCTGATTCTTCGGCAAGATTGAAATGAGCTTGATTTTTTTAGGTCGTATTACACAAGCTTTATTGGCTTTGGTTGCCTTACGTGTAATGACAGGAATGTTGTCCCCTGAGGAGGTGGGGCGGTGGTCATTATTGCTTGCTGTAACTTCCTTTTTTGTATTGGGCTTGGTGAACCCAGTGGGAATGTTTATCAATAGACGATTGCATGCTTGGGTAGAGTTTGGGAGAATTAAACGCTACATGTTGTATTATATCGTATATTTATGTTTTGTTTCCTTGTTGGCTGCTTTGCTTTTGTATATATCAAGTTTCGTTTATGAAATTGTTCCTAATATGGAATTTACTTGGCTTGTTTTATTGGTCTGCGGCTCAGTTGTTTTTGCGACTTTAAATCAGACATATATACCTTCGTTAAATTTATTGGGATATCGTGGTTGGTTTGTGTTACTAACATTAGCAACTGTTACTACTGCCTTGGTAGGCTCAATGCTTTTTGTTGACTGGTTTAAGCCAACAGCTGAGATGTGGCAATTAGGGCAGTTGGTAGGGCAACTTTTATTTGCTTTGGTTGGAGGCGGTGTTTTTTTTCATTATGCAAAAAAGCATAAGAAAAATAATAGCGATGAATCGTCAAATCGTATTACTTATGCCAAGCTTGTATTAGTTTTTTCATTTGCTTGGCCATTAGTGCTTTCCGTGTTGTTCACTTGGGTGCAGAGCCAATCTTATCGTTTTATTGTCCAAGATATGATTGGATTGCAGCTTTTAGGGCTGTTTGTTGTCGGTTATGGTGTGGCAGCTTCGATTATTGGTGTCTTTGAATCTATTATTAGTACATATTTTATTCCCAGCTATTATAAACGTATATCTTCTGAGGATAAGGATGAGCATGCTTTGGCTTGGCGCGAATATGCATCGGCGATGTTGGTTGGTTTAATGCTTACGATTGCTGTTGTTATTGCTGTGTCTGATGAATTGGCATTTGTGTTATTGGATGCAAGCTTTTCCCAAGCAGCACAGTATATTGTATGGGGAGCATTGGCAGAGGCTGCACGGGTGATTGTTGCAACGTATGCTCTGCTTGCTCATGCAGGAATGGACACGAAGAAACTTATTATACCCAATGCATTAGCTGCATTATCGGCACCTATATTGGTTTTTTTACTGGTTGGAGTCTGGGCTGCTCATGGTTTAGGTATGGGGTTGGCTATTGCAGGATGTGTGGCAATTATTGCCAGTCATGTCATGCTGTCAAAATCATTTAAGGTTATGGTTCCGTGGCAGAAAATTATGCAGGCAGCTTTGATTGCTTTGTGTTTTCTTGTTTCTGCCAAAGTGGGGCATAGTCTGCTAGGTATTAGTGTAACATTTGTTTCTTCTTTTGCTTGGTTATTTATAGCAGGTATGCTCTTGCTCTGTATTCTATATATCATGCTGAATACTCAAATTCATAAAGAGGCGGTCTAAATGAAAGTACTGTTGGTTTGTATGAAGTATGATTACAATGATTCCAATCAGGGTAAATCATATGAATGGAACCATTTTTATTTAGGTTTAAAGGAGCATATAGAAGAAGTTTTATTTTTTGATTTTTGGAGTGAGTTTCAGCAAAAAGGTCAGAATGGTATGCAACTGGCATTACAGGAAATGATTGTAGATAAAAAACCAGATATAACGGTTTTCTCACTTTATACAGATCAGTTTTCAACAGATTTTATTAAAAATTTACAGGGCTTAACAAAGACACTGTGCTTTTTTCATGACGATGGCTGGAGAAAAGATTTTGTAGCAAAGTGGGCTCCTTGCTTTGATGCGTTTACCACGACTGACCCTAGTGGTGTTCGAAAATACCAGCGGGCGGGCTTAAAACATGCTGTATTTCTACCTTTTGGGGTAAATGAAAGATTGTTTTGTCCGAACAATATGCTAACTAGGGATATTGATCTTTCCTTTGTGGGAGCATGGCATCCGTATCGGGAATGGCTGATATCTAAGTTGCAAAAAGCAGATATAAGTGTGGAGGTATATGGTTATCGCTGGCCCAAGGGCATGCTGACTGAAAGTAAGATGGTTGAGGTGTTTCAGCGTTCAAAAATCAGTATTAATATGACCAATTGTCCTTCATGGGATATGAGGTATTTATTTTCTTCACCGCGGGCTATGCTAAATCGTTTCCGGTCGCCTAAGGCGTATGAGCAAATCAAAGGTCGCCATTTTGAGATACCAGCTTGTGGAGCTATGCAGTTAAGTTACTATGTTGATGGTCTAGAAAAGCAGTTTGAGCTTGGTGATGAGCTTATTATTTATCAAAGTCCTGAAGAGTTGGTAGATAAAGCGCTATATTATTTGCAAGATACCGAAGAGTTAGAGCGGATTAGTCAAAGTGGTTATACGAGAGTGATAAAGGAACACAGTTATGGTCAGCGTTTTTTACAAGTTTTTCAATCTTTAGGCTGGTGTTGATGGAGAACCTTCCTTTAGTATGTGTTTGCATCCCTTGCTACAATGCCGAGAAAACAATTGTTGAGACACTGGAGTCAATTCAAAAGCAAACTTATTCAAATGTTGAGATTTATATTTTTGATAATGCTTCTACTGATAATACTGTAAAGCTTGTCGCTGATTTTGATACAAGTATTCATATTTATAAATCTGAAAAAACTACAACTGGAGAGGAAAATTTTACGCGTTGTTTGAATCTTGGTAGAGGAGATTATACGGCTATATATCATGCCGATGATTTATATGCGCCAGAGATGATAGAGAAAGAGGTGGCTTTTCTTGAGAAAGATAAAGCTTTAGGTGTATTAACATTTGCCAATATTATCAATGAGCATTCCCAGAAGGTGAAGTCTGTTTATGCGCCAGTTTGTTTGGGACTTGATAAAGGAGAATCTCGAGCGTTTGAGATAGATGAACTTTTTAGTGCTGTTTTAAGAAATAATAACTTTTTCTTTTGTCCCAGTGCCATGATTCGAACTCAAGTTTGTATAAATGTATTGAAAGAGTGGAGGGGTAACCTTTTTGGACCAGGAGCTGATTTAGATGTTTGGTTTCGGATAGCCAAAGAGGGTGGGCTTGGTCTGATTAATCAGCCTTTATTGCAATATAGGGTGAGTTCTTCACACTTTAGTCATCATTATAATAAACAAAATACAGATCGTGCAGTATTATTTACCATTTTAAATTACTGGATTGATCAAGAAGACTTGTCTTTAGACAGGCTAGATAAGCATTGGTATGACACATGGTTAATGCGAGATAATGTTGTGCGGGCAAGAAATGCAATAGCACAAAAGAACATTGGTTTAGCAATAGATTTGCTTGCTCAAGTGCAATTGATAACGATGTTTAAAGAGGCTTTGAAATCTTGGCGTGGCATGAAGTTTTTTTTGCTTGCCGTGAATGTTAAAATTAAGCTTATGTTTTCTTAGTAAAGGGGTTGAAAGTGGCTTTACCGAATGACAAATATATGTCTGATGATTACATAGAACAGAACCCCAGTTGGGATATGGAAGATAGTCCATGGAAAGCGGATAGAGTTTATCAAATACTTGAAGATAATCATTTGATTTGTAAAAGTGTATGTGAAGTAGGCTGTGGTGCTGGTGGCGTATTAGCTCATTTACATAAGAAAATGCCTAAAACATCATTTATTGGTTATGATATTGCCCCTGCGGCGGAACGTTTTTGGAGGTCACACAAGCAAGAGAACGTTGACTTTGTTTTGGGGGATTTTTTTGAGCTGGATAATCGGCATTATAAGGTGGCACTTTTACTAGATGTGCTTGAACATGTGGTTGATCCACATCAGTTTTTATCAAGCTTAAAAGAGAAAAGTGATTATATTGTCATTCATTTTCCTTTAGATTTATCAGCGCTTTCTGTATTGCGCGAATCTCCACTTTTATATGTTCGTCGTAAGGTTGGGCATATCCATTATTTCACTAAAGCTTTGGCGTTTGAATTATTACAAGAATGTGATTTGGAAGTTATAGATTGGAGTTACACGGGGGCAGCTTTTAGTGCGCCGCAACGAACGCTTAAGAGTAAAGTGTTCTCGTGGTTTCGTAGTTTGGTTTATGCCTTCAATAAAGATATAGGTGTACGTTTGTTGGGTGGAGAAACATTAATGGTGTTAGCTCGTCCTTTAAAAGAGCATAGCAATGCGTAAAATTTTTATTGATCCGCCATCTAAAGCTTTTTATAAAAATCGTTTCTTTACTGATTCTGAATTAAATCGAGATCATTGTTTGCAGCCTTATATTACATGGAAAAAAGAGATGTTTAAGCAGGGTGTGGATGTGAATACTTTTGATTTGTGGAATCAAAAAAGTGATATGGATTATTACTCTTTTGGTATACTTAATCATTTGGATGCTTTACAGGCGCATCCTAATGTGAATATGAAAGCCTTCTATATTTTTGAACCACCCATAGTAGACCCTTCGATTTATCAGGCATTGCCGAAATTAACGGCAATATTTGACGAGGTTTATATCCATAATACGCATGGTGATGGGTATTCATTGCATGATGTTGATCAATCCAAATTAAAAAAACTATATTGGCCGCAGCCATTTAACCATGTGTTGGAGCCATATTGGAGTAACATAGAACGAAAAAGTAAGGTTGTGGTAATCAATGGCAATCATAGGCCTGCTTCTAGGAAAAATGAGCTGTATAGTAAGCGGATTGAGGCGATGGCGGATCTTGCAAAGTATGATATGGTGGATTTATATGGACGTGGTTGGGATAGATGGTATTCACGATCTTCCATGTGGATGCCATACTGGAAAAATAGAAATATGTTGATGTCCATTTATAAAGGCTCATGCAAATCAAAGTATGAAGCCCTAAGTCAGTATGAGTTTTGCCTCTGTTTCGAAAATATGTCTATGGATGGCTATATGACTGAGAAGCTATTCGATTGCTTGTATGCTGGCTGTATTCCAATTTATTGGGGTGCTCCTGATGTCACAGACTATATCAATCCTGATGTATTTATAGATGTTAGAAGTTTTCAATGTTGGGATACATTACAAGATTATCTATCATCTCTTTCTAGTGTAGAAATCCAAAAAATACGCAGCAAAGGCAAATCATTCTTGAGTGGAGGGGGTATGAGTATTTTTTATAATTCACTTCTTGAGCATATAGCATATGATAAGGTGTAAGGTAGTTTTAGATAGTGGCTTTATGTGTATTTTTTTTTCATGGTTTTGTAAGTAATGAAAAAAACAATACTCATTACTGGTGGTTCTGGTTTATTGGCTGTGAATTGGGCTATTCAGATGCGACAAAAGTATCATGTGGTTTTACTACTAAATAAACGGATTATTTCTATTGATGGTGTGAAAAGTAAACAAGCACCTTTGGGCTCAGTTGATGATGTATGTTCTGTGTTAGATGATATTTGCCCTGATATTGTTATTCATACTGTAGGATTAACGAGTGTAGAGTTGTGTGAAAGTAATCCTGCAAAGGCTTATATGTTGAATACAGTAATTGCTGATTATGTGGCAGCAGCTTGTTCTCGTTACAACATTAAAATGGTACATATATCTACTGATCATTTGTTTTCGGGGGAAAATGCTTTAGTTGATGAACAAGCAATAGTTCAGCCCAGAAATGAATATGGGCGAACCAAAGCTGAGGCTGAGAACAGAGTGTTAGAGGTCTGCCCAGGAGCTTTGGTGATACGTACAAATTTCTTTGCTTGGGGAACGACTTATCGAAAATCATTTAGCGATATGATTATTAATCATTTGCGTGCGAACAAAGAAGTGAAGCTCTTTACGGATGTTTTTTATACGCCTATTTTGATTGAAGCTTTAGTAGCTGCGGTACATGAGTTGATAGCGATAAAAGAAAGTGGAATTTTTCATATCGTGGGGGATGAAAGATTGAGTAAATACGAGTTTGGGGTGAAGGTTGCGGAATATTTTCAGCAGACTTCCAACTTGTTGCAACCATGCTTGTTGGCAGATCGTCAAGAATTGGTATGTAGACCTTTTGATATGAGTCTATCAAATGCAAAGGTTTGTCGAGTGTTGGGACATAAAATGGGAAGTGTTAACGAACAATTACAAAAGTTATATTTGCAAGAAAAAACAGATGCAACACAAGAGGTGAAAGCATTATGATTCCTTATGGTAAGCACTTTATTGATGAAGAAGATATTGCATCTGTGGTTGCGGTGCTCCGCGATGGAATGTTAACACAAGGTCCTAAAGTAGCTGAATTCGAAGCATCTATTGCTAAGCGTGTGGGGTCAAAATATGCAGTTGCGGTCTCTAGCGGTACTGCTGCTTTGCATTTGGCGTGTATGGCGGTTGATTTGGGATATGGTGATGAGGTGTATACAACTCCCAATACTTTTGTGGCAAGCTCCAATTGTGCTTTATATGTTGGCGCGACTCCAAGATTTGTTGATATCGATCCATCAAATTTAAATATTGATACTGTTGATTTGTATCAACGCTGTTTGGAAACAGATAATGTAAAGGCTATTATTCCTGTGCATTTTGCGGGTTTGCCTTGTGATATGCATCGTATCCATGAAATTGGAAATGAGTTTAATGCTACGATTATTGAAGATGCATCGCATGCGCTTGGTGCAGTTTATGAAGACGGAAGCTGTGTTGGAAATTGCAAATATTCCGATATGACAGTGTTTTCTTTTCATCCAGTGAAAGGTATTGCTGCTGGTGAGGGCGGCATGATTACAACCAATGATGAGACACTTTTTCAAAAGTTACTTAAACTACGTAGCCACGGTATATGTAAGGGTAACTTTGAGTTTCCAGGCATTAGTTTCCCTGATAATACCCTGGTAAATCCTGCTCATGCGCTTGAAGGTGATGAGTTGAAAATGTGGTATTACGAGATGCAAGATGTTGGTTATAACTATCGGATTACAGATATGCAATGTGCATTGGCATTATCGCAAATGAATAAGATGGATGTTTTTCTTGCTAGAAGGCGAGAGATAGCTGCTTTATACGATAAGGCATTTGCTGGTTATGAAATGTTAAAACCAGCACAAACCATGGGAAGAGATCGGTCGTCGCATCATATTTACGTTTTAAGGGTTGATTTTGAAGGCATTGGTTTAACACGACACCAGTTGATGAAGGCTTTGGTCGATAGAGGAGTAGGTAGTCAGGTGCATTATATTCCTGTACCCATGCAACCGTATTATGAATCCATGGGCTATTCTATTGCTGATTATCCGCATGCGAATAAATATTACCAAGAGGCTTTGACTATACCCATTTATTATAGTCTTTCGAATGAAGATGTTACTCAGGTCGTTGATGCCATAAAGGATGTTTGTCATATATGAAAGTTTTGATTTGTGGATTGGGCTCCATTGGCATGCGGCACGCTCGCAACCTAAAGCAACTGGGCATCAATAATCTTGTGGGTGTAGACCCAACTCCGGAGCGACGTGATAGATTTCTAAATGAAGTTGGTGGTCTAGCTCAAGAAGTAATGACTGATGAATTGTTACAAGCTTCAGATTTAGCAGTAATTGCGAGTCCCAATCGTTTTCATATTGAACAAGCGCTGGTTTGTGCTAAAAACCATTGCCATTTATTTATTGAGAAACCCTTGGGGGTAGAGAATAAAGGTGTTCAGAGTTTGATTGATGTGATTGAAGAAAATTCGCTTTTTGCTCATGTTGGTTCGAATTGGAAGTTTCACCCTGCATTTGTGCGTATGAAGGAGATGCTTGAGCAAGGGCAGGCAGGTAAGGTTTCTGGTGTTCAGGTGTTGGCGGGACAGTGGCTTCCAGATTGGCATCCTTGGGAGGATTATCGCAAGGGCTATTCTGCAAGGGCTGATTTGGGTGGTGGGATTGTGTTGGATATGCACGAGCTAGACTATATGGTTTGGTTGTTTGGGGAAATTACTGATTTAAAGGGTTTTATTGCACATTCAGGAAGCTTAGAAATCAATACGGAAGATGTGGCAACAGCTTGTCTTCGTTTTAAGTCAGGTATTTTAGCAACTTTGCAAGTGGATTATATTCAACGCAGTTATCAGCGCCGTTATCACATCTCAGGTGATAAGGGTACGATTGCTTGGGATATTCGTACCAATCAAATTTCGCTTGATAGAGCGGGTGAGGATAAACAAAGTATTGAAGATGTTGCTGAGGATATTAATGCGATGTATGTGCGACAAATGCAACATGTGCTTGATGGTATGGCGGGGAAAGTAAAACCTGTCACGCCGGTTAGACACGCAGCAAAAGTATTAAATTTACAAATGAGGTTAAAACAGAATGGTTAATTCTCCATATATCATTGCAGAAGCATCTCAGGGCTATGAGGGCAGCTTGGATATTTCTAAATTATTAGTGAAAGGTGCAGCAAAGGGCAAAGCTGATGCGATTAAGTTCCAAGTCGTTTTTGCAGAAGATTTGGCTGAGCCAGGGTATCAATACTATGACCTTTTCAAACAGCTTGAAATGAGTACTGAGGCTTGGAAAGAAATTAGAAATGAAGCTAAGCATTTAGGTTTGGACTTTGTAGTTGATGTATTTGGACGCCGCTCTTTAGAGCTGGCGAGAACATTGGATGTTGATGGGTTCAAGTTGCATTCAACCACATTTTTTGATGTAGATCTTGCAGAGCAGGTATTGGCAGAACATAAAACCACATATATTTCCATTGGTGGCATAGAGGCTGAAGAAGTAGATGCGTTTGTTGAACACCACCAGTTAAGTGAACGAGACGATGTGAAAATCTTATTTGGATTTCAATCGGAACCAACACCCATTGATAAAAATAATCTTGCTCGCATTGCGCAGTTGCGTGAGAGATATAGCATGGATATAGGTTTTATGGATCACTCGGAGGGTAGTTCTCCAGATAGTTTAGGTTTGTCTCTTGTGGCACTTGGTTGTGGAGTTAAGCTTTTTGAAAAGCATATTACCTTGGATAGAGAGTTGGAGTTGGAAGATTATGTTTCTGGTATTACACCTTCTGAATTCTTGATCTATACAGATACATTAAAGCGCCTCTCATTGGCTTTAGGAACATCCTCTCTTGAGCTAACGGATGAAGAGGTTGCATATCGGGGCAGAGCACTGAAACGTGTGGTTGCAAGCCATTCATTAGAAAAAGGAAGTGTCATAGGAAAAGCTGATTATAGGTTGTCTCGTCCTGTCAATCCAGGTGGCTGTTATTTACCTGAAGATGTAATTGGCAAGTCCCTTAATATAGACCTTAAAGAGGGTGATCCTATTGATAAGGAGTATTTATCCTAATGAAAAGAAAACTTGTTGCAGCATTGGCATGCCGGGCCGGGGGGACGCGGCTTTATGGTAAGCCATTACAAAATCTTGAGCCTGGTAAAATGATTTTGGATCATATTATTGAGGCTGTTGGCGCAGTAGATGAGATTGAAGAAATTGTACTCGGTATTTCTGAAGGTGTGGAGAATATGCCTTTTGTTGATATTGCACATAAACATCAAATTTCCTATATTTTTGGTAGTGAGAAAGATGTCTTATGGCGATTAATTCAGTGTGGTCGTGCGGCTTCTGCAACAGATGTTTTTAGAATTACTACTGAATGCCCTTTTACTGCGTGGGAGATATTCCCAGAAGTGTGGCATCAGCATTGTGAAAATAATAATGATATTACTGTCACTGATTTTCTTCCCGAAGGTATGCATTTTGAAATTTATTCTCTTGAATCATTGGAGCGTTCGCATAGGAATGGGAATGATGCTGAAAGAAGTGAATTTTGTTCTGCATATCCACGGCGTTGCCCAGAGTTGTTTAAAATTGGGTTGGTCGAGCCGAAGGCTGAATGGAAACGGTTAGATTTACGTCTAACAGTTGATTACCCTGAGGATTTGGTTTTATGTCGGGATACATATAGGGCACTAAAGGAGCAAGGGCCTCATATATCCACAGATGATATTATTCGATGGGTGGATGAACATCCTGATATTCATAAATTGGTTGAACCGTATGTGGTAACAGATCCACTTTGGGCACATGTGGTTTTATGATGACTGAAAAAGGACGCTACTATAATTCAGAAAAACTTTTAAACCGAGCGTTAGATGCTATTCCTCTAGGATCACAGACATTCAGTAAAAGTAAGGTTCAGTTTCCTTATGGCGTGTCCCCCTTTTTTATTGAGAGGGGTCAAGGCAGCCATGTTTGGGATGTGGATGGTAACGAGTATGTAGATTTTATGAATGGACTTTTATCTGTTTCAATTGGGTATAATGATCCAGAGGTTACACATGCCGTACAATCTCAAATTGAGAATGGAGTGATATTTTCTTTGCCGCATAGGCTGGAAATAGAAGTATCAGAACTTCTGATTGATATGATTCCATGTGCTGAGATGGTGAGGTTTGGAAAGAATGGTTCCGATGCAACTTCTGCGGCCATTCGCTTAGCAAGAGCTTTTACTGGACGAGAACATATTTGTGTTTGTGGTTATCATGGTTGGCAGGATTGGTATATTGGTTCGACTTCAAGAAACCTTGGGGTTCCAGAATCTACCCAGAAGTTAACACATGCTTTTAAATACAACGATATTCATTCACTTGAAGATATATTTAAGTCTAATCAAGATGAAATTGCAGCCATTATTATGGAACCAATGAATGTTGAGTACCCTAAAGATAATTTTCTTAATCAGGTGAAAGATCTTGCGCATAAGAATGGAGCATTGCTTATTTTTGATGAGACAATTACTGGTTGTCGCTTTGCAAAAGGAGGGGGACAAGAACTTTTTAATGTTACCCCCGATTTGGCAACGTTTGGGAAGGGTATAGGTAATGGATTTCCCTTATCTGCAATTGTAGGGCGAAGAGACATTATGTTATTGATGGAAGATATTTTTTACTCTGGAACTTTTGCGGGAGAAACAGCTTCTTTGGCAGCAGCCAAAGTAGTGCTGAAAAAAATTAGAAATGAGGCAGTTGTAGAGAGACTAGCGGAGCAAGGAAAAAAAATTATTGATGGTGTAACTAACCTGATTGAAAAGTATGAATTAAATCACGTTTTTTCGGTTTCAGGGCATCCAGCATGGTCTTTTTTGTTAATGAAAGATGTTGGTGAGGTTTCTATGTGGGAAATCAAAACACTCTTTTTTCAAGAGATGTTTTCTCGAGGTGTGATAACTATCGGAACGCACAATATGAGCTACTCGCATACGGATGAAGATGTGAAGTTCTTGCTTGATACATATGAAGGTGTTTTTCCAATAATTGCCAAGGCTATTAGTAAAAATAATATACAAGATATATTGCGTGCTGATCCACTAAAGCCACTTTTTAAAGTGCGGTAAATTACATGAATGTTTTCATACGAGTGGATGCCTCAGTTTCTATTGGCAGTGGGCATGTTATGCGATGCCTGACATTAGCTCACGAATTAATAAATGCTGGTGAAAACGTATTTTTTATGAGTAGGATTACGAAAGGTCATTTGAATGAGCTGATTAAAGCTCAGGGTTTTCAAGTGTTTGAGTTTGCAGAATCAGAGGGCTCGTTTAACTTGTGTAAAGGTGATGTGTATCATGAATGGCTTGGTGTGCCGTGGGAAGAGGATGCTAAAAATACTATTGATGTACTCAATCAATTTGATGTCGACTGGTTGATAGTTGATCATTATGGAATTGATTATAAATGGCATTCAATAATAAGACCATACGTAAAAAAGATTCTTGTTGTTGATGATCTTGCTAACCGGAAGCTTGATTGTGACATACTGTTAGATCAAACGCTAGCTAGGCAAGGAGCGTCATATCATGGGTTGGTTAATCATGGTTGCAAGTTATTATTAGGGGCAAAGTATGCTATGTTACGATCAACTTTTTTAAAGCTAAGGATGCATGCGCTTGAAAAAAGAAAGCGTGTTTCCTCAATTAATCGTATATTTATTTCAATGGGAGCAAATGACCCTGATAATATCACAGGAAATATTCTAGATGGGCTGGAGAGTATTTCCTGGCACAAGGAACCTGTTATAGATATAGTGTTAGGTAGGCATGCTCCGCACCTGAGCTTTGTTATAAATAAGGCTCAGCGACATTCCCTACCCGTTGAGGTTACTGTTGATGCGGATGATATGGCTAAGCGCATGTTAGATGCTGATTTGGCGATTGGAGCAGCAGGAGCGACATCATGGGAACGGTGTTGTTTAGGTTTGCCGACTGTAATGATGGTTGTTGCTGATAATCAAGAAACCATTGCGGAAAATATAGTCGCATATGGACTAGCTTTTAAAACTTTGGATGTTCCTTCAGTCATTAAAAAAATCGAACAGATAGTAGATTGTGATATGGACGATTTACGGGATATGAGCCACCGTTGCTTTAATGCTATTGATGGAAAAGGTGTGGAAAGAGTATGTTCTTCTATGAGGTTAGGGTATTAAAATGAAAGTGTCTATTCTTATATCAGATATAAGTCACCCGATATATCCCAAACTGCGGGATTGGGTTTCAGAAAAGAAGCAAAAGCATGATATCTCATTACTGTCAAAGCGAGATGAATTGAGTGGTGGGGATATTCTTTTTTTGATTTCATGTCATGAGATTATTAATTCAAGTATTAGAAAAAAATATCAGTCCACTTTAGTGGTTCATGCGAGTGACCTTCCTGAAGGGAGAGGATGGTCGCCACATGTTTGGCAAATTCTGGAAGGAAAAAATGAAATAACTGTTTCGCTTTTAGAGGCCGAGGATAGTGTAGATAGTGGAGCAATATGGGCAAAGAAAAAGTTCTTCTTAGATGGTTCTGAATTAGCAGATGAAATAAATCAAAAATTATTTGATACCGAACTTCAGTTATTGGACTTTGCTATTGAAAATTTTACAAAGGTAACTCCTCTTATACAAAGTGGCGATAAGGTAACGTATTATCCGAAAAGAGTGCCGAAAGATTCAAAATTAGATCCCGAAAAAACACTGGCTGAACAGTTTGATATTTTGAGAATTGCGGATAATGAACGATACCCAGCATTCTTTACTTATCGTGGGTGTAATTATAGTATATCTTTAAAAAAGATTGATGAAGGGTAATGGTTTGAAGAATATATTTGATATTAATGGACGAAAAATAGGTGATAATTACCCACCTTACGTGATTGCTGAATTATCTGCTAATCATAATGGCAATCTTGATAGAGCTTTACAGACTATAAAGGCGGCTAAAGAGTGTGGTGCTGATGCGGTAAAACTTCAAACATATTCTCCTGATACGATGACTATAGATTGTGATATGGAGGACTTTCAGATTCGTAATGGTCTCTGGAAGGGCTATAATCTTTATGATCTTTATAATGAAGCGCAAACACCTTACGATTGGCATAAGCCAATGTTTGATTATGCTAGGAAAATTGGGATAACAATTTTTAGTACACCTTTTGATGAAACAGCAGTTGACCTTCTTGAAGATTTGAATGTTCCTGCCTATAAAATTGCCTCATTTGAAGCGGTTGACTTGCCTCTGATAAAGTACGTAGCTAGTACACATAAGCCTATGATTATTTCTACAGGTATGGCATCTTTAGATGAGATTGCCGAAGCAGTTGAGGTGGCACGAGAAAGCGGTTGTGAAGCCTTAACCTTGCTACACTGTATTAGTAGTTACCCTGCACCTGTTGAACAATCTAATTTAATGACAATCCCTGATATGAAAGAGCGTTTTGGTGTTAATATTGGTTTATCAGATCATACACTTGGAACAACCGTTGCAGTTGCAAGTGTGGCTTTGGGGGCATGTGTGATTGAAAAACATATGACTTTGGATCGTAGTGATAAAGGTCCAGATAGCGATTTTTCATTAGAGCCAGATGAGCTTCGTAAATTATGCCATGATGCTAAAGATGCTTGGATGTCATTGGGGAGTGCTGGATATGAACGAAAGCCAGCAGAAGAGGCTAATATCAAATTTCGCAGATCAATTTATGTAGTTAAAGATATGAAGGCGGGTGATACCTTTACAGAGGAAAATATTCGCCGTATCAGACCAGGTTATGGAATGCAGCCAAAATATTATGAGTATGTGTTGGGTAGCAAAGCGGCGTACTCTATTCAATGTGGAGAAGCACTGTCAGAAGATATGATTGCAAATTGAGGATGAGGGACATAAAAAAGAGAACATTTACTTGCGAAGATCAGAGCCTTTTTGCTGAGCTTTCTGGTGATTATAATCCATTACATATTGATGAACTTGCAGCACGTCGGTTCCTTTTTGGTTCGTTGGTTGTGCACGGTATTCATGCTTTACTGTGGGCGCTAGATTGTTGCCTTGATGACGAGGTTGAATCTTTAAAGATGCAGTCAATTAAGGTCACTTTTTCTAAACCTATAAAAGTTGGTGAAGAAGTTAACCTATTATTGAGACATAAAGAGGATGGTTATTTTGTAATTGATTTACTTAGTGGTGGCTCAGTGGGAGTAAAAATTGAAGTTGAGATGACTGATTCATCAGAGAATAACTTCGATTATGTTCAAGCATGTTTTCCTAGTAAACACCAACCTCGAATTTTATCAGATAATGATATTGTTAAAGATTCAGGTAATTTTGATTTATATCTTAATATCGGTGTGACAACAAAGATGTTTCCAAATCTATTTAGGTGCTTGCCAGTATCGCAGATTGCGATTCTTATGGGAACGACTCGTTTGGTGGGTAATATCTGTCCTGGATTGAATTCAATATTTTCTGAACTACACCTTGTCGCATCCAAATCAATTAAGGCAGAAACAATGAATTATGCTGTGAGTAGGTTTGATGCACGTTTTGGTTTGATTATTATGAATGTGACTGCTCCAGGGATGACGGGTACGATTAACGCTTTTCGTCGTCCAGAGCCTAAAGATCAGGCAAGTTTTTTGTCTTTAAAGGAGCAAGTGCGGAGTGGGGAGTTTGCAGGTCAATCGGCGTTGATTATAGGTGGCTCTCGTGGGTTGGGAGAAGTTGCTTCGAAGCTTCTCTCAGCAGGGGGGGCAGATGTAAAACTAACTTACCATTTGGGTGAGAGCGATGCGTGTCATGTGGTTGAAGATATTACATCAAATGGAGGTGTAGCTAGCTGCTTTCATTTTGATGTTTTAGACATTGATTTTTTGATGAAAGACTGGGTTCCTACACACTTATATTACTTTGCTACTCCTTTTATTTTTTCAGGTACTGCTGGTGTATTTTCTCCGACCCTTTATGATAAATTTTGTAAATATTATGTTACGGGGTTTATTAATACTCTGAATCAGTTTGGCGGATCAGATATTGAACATGTTTTTTATCCGTCAACTATTGCAATTGATGAGATGCCATTCAATATGGGAGAATATGCGGCTGCAAAAGCCTCTGGTGAAGCAGTTTGCGATTTTCTAGAAAAAACGAACCAAGGAGTGAAGATATATAAGCCGAGGTTTCCAAGAGTTGCAACAGATCAGACTGCTACTTTTATCCCCGGTATTAATCAAGATCCAGTTGCAATCATGTTAAAAGAATTGCGTGCCTTTCAGCGTAAGTGATTTAGAATATATGTTGCGAAGAGTTTAGCTTAATATAAATGATCGAAATTACAAAGTTTGAATAGGATTGCTTTATGAATGAAGAAATTGAAACTCTGAAAGACGAAATTATAAAACATAATAGTCTTCAAAGAAAACCGTTACATTCAGCATTATTAGATTTAGATGATGAGGAACTGGAAGATCTGTCAAGCTATATCAGTATATGTATGTCGAATGGAGAAAATATAGAGTACTTGGCAAGTTGTTATAATACAGTTACGCAGGATATGATTAAAGAACAAATGTATTTTCAAAGAGAAAGAAAATACCGTTATTCTAAGTTTTCAGATGTTGCTAATTCAGTTTATCATAATTCAGAGTATATGAAGAAATACATGCATGGACTGGCTCTAACATCATTTTTATGGCCTAATCACATTGAAATGAAGCGTTTTTTTTTTAAAAGCCTTCCGAAAGATACTGGTGGTACATACCTTGAAATCGGCCCAGGTCACGGGTTCTATTTCTCCAGTGCGATGAGGTGGTCAAGCTTCGATAGCTATCACGCAATTGATGTTAGTGAAACAAGTGTCTCTATGACCAATAGATTAGTTAAGGAATTGGTCAAGTATGATAAACTCAATTACAGTGTAGATTGTATTGACCTATTTACTTTGCCTGCGAGCACCAAATACGAAGCTGTAGTCATGGGTGAGGTTCTTGAACATGTAGAGAACCCCCAAGATTTTTTGGAAAAGATTCGTTCTATAACACATGAATATTCATATATATATGTATCCACGTGTATTAATGCTCCAGCAGTTGACCATATATATTTATTTAGAAATATTAATGATGTTCTACATTTGATTGATCGTAGTGGGTTGCAAGTTGTAGAGCAATGTATTATTCCGTACGCTGGAAAAACACTAAAAGAAAGCATGGATGAAATGCTACCTATAAATATAGCTTTATCCTTAAAGAAAGCTTAGTTTTTTAAATGATAGACCTTATTTAATGAATTTTTTGGATTAGGCAATATATCTATTATTGAGTTTAATATGAGAGTATAAATGAATAGTATATATGAAAAGAATTACTTGGAAATCTCAAATATTCCCCATTCTACAGGTGGTTTGTATAGGGTTAAAATTTTGCGTGATGCAACTGTTGAACCGATTGGTGATTACCTAAGATATGTGGGCTTTACTCTTAACCTTAATGTAGATGTTTCTTTTAGTGGTTATGAGACAATTGTTCAAGAGGCTCATGCTATCAAATCTTTTTCTTCAGAAGGTCAACATCCTGACTGTATAATAATTATGAAGTCTCTTAGAAGTTTGGCACCTGATTTGGTAGATAGCTTCCCTAGTTTATCTCAACATGATATTGAAGAAGCAATATCACATGCGGAAAAGACAATTGACTTCATTGTTACTGGTATTAAGCAGGAAGAAAATATTGTTTGTTTATGGTGTGCTTTTGAATATCCAGCATATCCTGCTTTAGGTATCACAGATTCAAGCATTAATGGGCATCAAGTGAAGGCAATTGATAAAATTAACGATTACCTAGCAAAAGCCCTAAAAAGAGAGAAAGCGGGCTATGTTGTTGATGTTCCTGGGTGTGTTTTCAGGGTGGGTTATCGGAACTTTTATGATATGCGAAATTGGTATTTATCTCGGTGTCCATATACCTTGGAAGCTTTTAGGGAAATGGGAGTGGAGATTGGCAAATTGTTACGTTCTGTTGTTGGAATGTCGAAAAAATGCCTAGTGCTGGATTGCGATAATACCTTATGGGGAGGTGTGATTGGTGAGGATGGTTTAGATGGGATTATTTTGGGTGATGATTCGGCTGGGGCACCTTATAAAGATTTACAACGGTGTGTGGTTGGTTTGTATGAACGTGGGGTGATTGTTGCCCTTTGCTCAAAGAATGAGGAGGGTGATGTCTGGAATGTTTTTGATAACCATCCTGATATGCTGTTAAAAAAAGAACATATTTCTTGTCATAGAATTAACTGGAAAGATAAGGCTGATAATATTTTAGATTTATCAAAAAGTCTAAATATTGGAGTTGATAGCATAGTTTTTGTTGATGATAATACTTTCGAAACGTCACTAGTGAAGAAGGTTATTCCTGAAGTGGAAGTAGTTGAACTTAATAGGGAGACACTCATTGATTTCCACAATAAAATATATCAAACAGGCTGGTTTGATTCAATTTTAGTTTCGGAGGAAGACAAGAGTAGGGGAAAAATGTATGCTGAAGAAGAGATTCGGAAAACTGAAAGTCAGAGATTTGTAGATGTTGATGCATACCTTAGATCATTAGCAATGACAGTTACGATTCGGTTAGATAAAGATGTTCCAGTATCTCGGGCATCTCAACTAACCCAAAGAACAAACCAATTTAATTTAACAACAAAGCGTTATACTGAGATAGAGATTGCCAATTTCGCCAATTCGGATGATTTTGATATTATTTCTATAAGACTGGATGATAACTTCGGCTCGCTTGGTGTTATTGGGCTTGCCATTATTGAGTATAAAAAGAATGAAGCGTGGCTTGATACGTTTTTATTGTCATGCCGAGCGATAGGTCGCCATGTGGAAGATGTGCTATTTTCATTTTGTTTGAGGCGGATAAAAGACCGTAATATAACTCAGCTGCATGCTCTCTACGTTCCTACGGCGAAGAATAAAATTGTAAGTGGCTTTATGGATTCACATGGATTCGTAGTGGATGATTTACCGAGTGGCAAGAAGAAGGGGTTATTATCTATTGAAGAAGGATGCAGCATGGATTTCTCAGATGTCTTTGCTAGGGTTCTGCTTGAATAAACTTCGTTGCAATAAGGTGAAAATAATGCAGAACAAAGTGATAAATATCGTTAGCCAAATACTCAACAAGTCAGAAGAAACATTGTCAATTGATTCTAGCGTAAAGACTGTCGATACGTGGGATTCATTGAATCATATGAAAATACTTTTAGCTGTTGAGGATGCTTTTGGCTTTAGATTTTCTGATGAGCAGATGGGGTCTGTATCTAGTATTAAAGATATTGTTGACATCATCCAAGCGAGAGGTAAATGATATGAATGACATGTGCAATTCATACGCGCATGGGGAGCATATCTATTTACGAGAACCTACGGAAGATGATGCTTTAGGGGGATGGCATGAATGGTTTAGCGATGAAGATGTGACCCAGTACTTAATTGATAGAAATTTCCCGAATAGTAAAGAACAGCAACTAGACTTTGTTAAAGGTTTGCCTCAAGATAGGTCTAGGTTGGTATTGAGTGTTGTAAATAAAAATGAGAATAAACATATAGGTGTTGTTAGTTTAAGTGGGATAAATTGGGTACATCGCTATGCAGATATTGCTGTTGTAATTGGTGATAGAGATTTTAGAATGTCTGGATGTTTTGCGTTGGAAGCCGTCAGTTTGATGTTAAAAATTGCTTTTCTTCGTTTAAATTTATTAAATGTGAAAGGTGGTTATGTATCTACGAATGAGAGGACTTCACTTTTAATGAAACTGTTTGGGTTTGAGGAGGTTGGAGCTTTTGAAAACTTGCTTCAAATTGGTGGTGTTGTACAGGATTTAAAATTGGTGCAGCTTTCTAGGGATGCATGGCTTTCCCGGAATGGTTAAGTTATATTATTGGTTATTTTTAGAGGTAACCATAGGTCAATAAGTAGCAAGTGGGTTATTTTATTGATGAAGGAATGAATGCTTCTAAAACTCAGGGTAATCCCTCCTCCTTCCCTCACTTTTAACATTATTTAAGAATAAAAGGTTTTTAAGTAGTTAACACCAGTTTTTAGAAAAAATATATTGTACTAGGAAAATATTTATTGAAAGGAAAGTCTTCAAATGTATGTGTTTATGCTGTTTCAAAAGGTTTATTGAATGCATCCTAAATTTCATACAGCGATGGGTTATGATTTATTCAATAAGTTAATGTCTAAGGTTGCAAATTCATTAGAATCTGACGTGCCTTCTATTTTAGGCTACTCTAAAGAAAGTATTAAGCGAAGGTTACTTCAACGCTTGGTAGAAATGAGTCTCATCCCCTTTATGAATGTTGCATATGAATATGTTCAGAATAATGGGGATTTATCTTTTTCTAAAATGCAAAAACTTCAATTTTCGGGGCTAACTTGTCACCTTTCTAATGGCAATATCAATATCGGATTGATTACATTTCTTAAGTATTTGTTGAAGTTTGTAGCCCATTGGTTATTGGTGTTATCACGGCATATCTATGCTCTATTTTGTTTTCAGAATATAGATATTCGGTCAACGACTATTGTGATGGGTGTTGGGAGTGAATGCTTAGAGAGCACTAGTGGGCGAGACGCTGAGTTTGTTGAGTTTTGTAAACAAGGTCCGATAAAAGCACTTAGAGATGCTACATCTTTAATTATTATGACTGATGTGATTGCAAATGAAAAACTGTTGACAGTATCAGATATTGATTATGCTAAGTATCCCTTATTTAAATTAGTACATAGAAATGGAATAAGTTTGCCGAATTTTCTACAATTTTTGATTGCGCATATAAAATTATTGCTATTCTTTATTTTTGCGACATTGCGATTTCCTTTATTGGTTATTATTGGATCAGACTTTTCATATCACGCTATGATTAATAGGTTAAATAGGGAGGGTGTAATTGAAAACATTATTATTACCAATTCAAACTATATGTCACAACCTCTATGGATGAGTGATTTGCCTGATAAACTGTTTCATCTACATATGATTTGGTATTCGGAAAATTGTATACCAGTTGTTTATAAATGGGATGAAAGACAAGCGTCTATTCCAGGCTATAGTTATATGAAGGTTGATGAGAGTTGGGTTTGGACGGAGCAATTTGTAGCATATTTGCAGGGTTTAGGTGTGCCTGGTGTATTCCATCATGTTGGCCCTATATTATTTTATCTTTCAAATTCAAATATTAAATTGGACATAGATAATTCATTGCAGGTTACAGTCTTTGATGTGACACCAGTTAGTCCAGATGAAGAAAAAGGATTTGGAGTTTACTATAACTATTATTCTTCGAAGAATATGTCAAGATTTATTTCAGATATTGTGTATTCCACAAAAAGCATAGAGAAAGCATTAAATAAAAGTATACAAATTAACTTAAAACATAAACGAATCTATGCTCCAATACATGATAGAAATTATATTAACTTAGTTAGAATGTTATCAGAAAAAGATGAAATTTTTGTGAGTGAAGCTAATACAAACCTTTATGAATTAATTTTAAATAGCGATTTAGTTATTGTAGTGCCATATTCTGGACCAGCATTAGTTGCTCATTTCCTTGGCGTACCAGTTATTTACTATGATGCATCTGAGGAGTTGGTTTATAGTTATTATAAAAAAATGAATGGTGTAGATTTTATTTCTGGGCAGGCTAAATTAGTCCAGTATCTAAAGAGTGTTTTGTCAGGTTAAATATAGCGTTTAGATATATTAAGAAATTGAGTTTATTTAGATTTTGAAATAGCATACGCCGCCTGAAGATGTTGATAGATAGTGGGTTATGAAAACTGTACAGGTAAATAAGGAATTGAAAAATATTATAAGGCTGCCCCCCAATATTATTGTTGGGAGGATTCCTTGCTTCATCAATACCCAATAGAGAAGTATTGGCTTCTAGGGAGTACAAGTATGATTTTTATTTCTCAGTTGGTATGCTGCCAAAGAAAATTGTATGGATATTTAGCTAGTACGTTCAGGTTTAGTGTTGTTATAGATAGGAAATATTGACTTTGGTAAGGGGGGGTATGTTTGATTTTATTATCTGTCTTGATTATGAAGGACGTATGATTAAGGAGTGTTTTGCTAACTATTGCTTGCATACATCGGATGTGACCTCAATATGAGGGATAGTTCGATGAAAGTCTACCAGAGTGTGTTTGAGCCATGGATGGTGACTATGGTTGACACTAACGAGACACGGGTCAGTGACTGGTTAAAATGCGTGACTGAATATATAGGTGGTGATGTGTTAGCACTTTCATTGCAGCAGCGGATGCTCTGATGCGATTGCTGGACACACCGATTTCGGGAGTATTGTTGGTTGAAACTGGTAGGGTGAGTGATCATCGAGGTGCCTTCGCACGTTTTTTTTGTGAAGAGGCACTGGCTACTGTGTTGGATGGGCGGCATATTGTGCAGATTAACCATTCGCGTACGAGTTGTGTTGGGGCGGTGCGAGGCATGCACTTCCAATATGCACCATATGCGGAAATGAAAATGATACGTTGCCTGAAGGGTAAAATTTGGGATGTGGTTGTGGATATTCGTAAGGATTCTCCTACTTTTCTGCACTGGCATGCGGTTGAACTTTCGGAAGATAATGGTGAAATGATGGTTGTTCCAGAAGGTTGTGCGCATGGTTTTCAGGTACTGGAGGAGGACAGCGAACTTCTTTACCTTCATACGGCGTCTTATGCACCGACATTTGAGGGGGGAGTGCGTTATGATGATCCGCTATTAGAGATAGAGTGGCCACTTGAAGTGGCTGATATCTCTAAACGTGATGGAATGCACCCATTGTTAAATGATGATTATTGTGGGGTTGAACTATGAAGTGCCGTCATTGTGGTAGAGCTTTGCAGCATCAGTTTTTGGATCTAGGTTTTGCTCCACCATCGAATGCATATCTAAAAGCTGAAGATCTTCTCGTACCAGAGGTGTCATTTCCGCTGAAACTATATGTTTGTGAAGAATGCTGGCTTGTTCAAACGGAGGATTACTCGGGTTCAGACGAACTCTTTACAGATGATTACGCCTATTTCTCATCCACATCCTCTGGATGGGTGAGGCATGCCAGAGATTACTGTACTATGGTTAGTAATAAGTTGCAGCTTAATGCAAGTAGCTTTGTAATTGAGGTGGCTTCTAATGATGGTTATCTGTTGAAGAATTTTGTTGATGCAGGAGTTCCTTGTTTGGGGATTGAACCTACAGGTAATACAGCTAAGGTGGCTGAATCGCTTGGTATTCCTGTTCGAAAAGAGTTTTTTGGTCAAGCTTTGGCAGAAGATCTCTTCCGTAAAGGTCAGCAGGCAGATTTGATTCTGGGTAATAATGTTTATGCCCATGTTCCAGATATTAATGGTTTCACCCGAGGGTTAAAAATAGCTTTGAAACCTTCTGGCACGATAACTTTGGAATTTCCTCACCTTCTTAACCTGATTAAACTTAATCAGTTTGATACGGTTTATCATGAACATTACTCCTACTTGTCTTTACAAACAGTGAAATTGATATTTGAAAAAGCAGGCTTGCGTGTATTTGATGTTGAAGCATTGCCTACGCATGGTGGTAGTTTGCGTATTTATGGCTGTCATGCGGCTGATGATAGGGTGGATGATAAAAGTGTTATAAATATGCTTGAATATGAACGAAAAGAAGGGCTTAAAAATCTTAACACTTATACATCTTTTCAAGCTAAAGCCAATAAAGTGAAAGATGATTTCGTCGCATTTCTGATTGAACAGAAACGAGCAGGGAAGAAGGTAGCTGCTTATGGTGCTGCAGCCAAAGGTAATACGCTCCTTAATTATGCTGGTGTCAAGTCAGATCTTCTTTCTTTTGTAAGTGATGCAGCAGAAGCGAAGCAGAGTAAATTTCTTCCAGGAAGTCATATTTCCATATTAAAGCCAGATCAAATAAAGGAACAAAAACCAGATTTTGTAGTGATTCTACCGTGGAATATTGCAGATGAGGTTATTAAACAAAATTCGTTTATCCGTGGATGGGGAGGACAGTTTGTTTTGGCTGTTCCTGAATTGAAGGTAGTGTGACAAGAATTCATTATACCAAACCATCGATTACTGATTTGGAAGTCAAGTATGCCACCGATGCAGCACGCAATGGTTGGGGTGAGCGTTGCTATGAGTATATTAGTCGCTTTGAGGGGACATTTAAAGATCACCTTGGTGTTAAATTCGCGATTGCCACATCCAGTTGCACGGGTGCGATGCATATGGGGTTGGCGGCTCTCGGGATTGGTGCTGGTGATGAAGTGATATTAGCCGATACGAATTGGATTGCTTCAGCTTCTCCTATTACCTACCTTGCTGCAAAACCTGTATTTGTTGATGTGTTACCCGACTCTTGGTGTATCGATCCTGAGAAGGTAGAGATGGCGATTACCTCTAAAACGAAAGCAATTATCGCGGTACATCTTTATGGTAACCTATGTGATATGGAGGCATTGTTGGAAATTGGAGAGAAGTATGGCATTCCGATTGTTGAGGACGCAGCAGAAGCGATTGGTTCTGAATGGCATGGTAATAAAGCAGGCTCAATGGGAGTATTCGGTACATTTTCTTTTCACGGTACCAAGACGCTAACCACGGGCGAAGGTGGCATGTTTGTTACGCAGGATAAAGCATTGTATGAAAAGGTGCTTTCACTTTCCAATCATGGTCGGGTTGTAGGTCAAACAAAACAGTTCTGGCCAGATATGATTGGATTTAAATATAAAATGAGTAATATTCAAGCTGCTATCGGATGTGCCCAGATGGAACGCATTGATGATTTGATTGCTGCTAAACGTCGAGTGTTCAAGTATTACCAAGATGCTCTTCATGACTTACCTATTGCTATGAATCCTGAGCCAGAAGGTACAATTAATGGTTACTGGATGCCGACAATAGTGGTAGATGAAGGCGTGAAGTTCGATAGGGAATCACTGCTGATGGCATTTAAGAAAAATAATATTGACGGCAGAGTGTTTTTCTGGCCACTTTCTACGTTGCCTATGTTTGAAGATAAGCCAGATAATATAGTAAGCCATGGTTTGTATAATCAAGCGGTCAATCTACCATCGTATTATGACTTGACCCTTAGCAATCAAGGCTTCGTGGTACAGTTAATCAAAGAGTTTCTAAAATCGATCTAATGAAAAGTGCTAAGCTATTTAATAAAAGGAGTATTTATGCATCTATCCTGTAATATATGTGGCGGGATTACTGAATCGTTCATGCATTTAGACAATATACCTCCGTTGCAAAATAGATTCTATGAGACTGTTGAGAAAGCGCAAGGTGGGGCAGTAACAGATGTCGAATATATGTATTGTCGTTCCTGCGACTATATTATGATCCATAAGGAGCTAAGTACAAAATTTGATCCAGCGTATGATAATTCGGATACAGCATCCCCAATTATGGTTTCTCGATATTTAGATGTTGTGAGTTCAATTAAGAAAAACTGCCCCAATGTAAATGAGAAAATTGTAGAGGTCGGTTGTGGTCGTGGAGAACTTCTCCATATGCTGAAAGAGTCAGGGTATGAAAATTTAAAGGGGTATGATCCTGCATCGCCCGAAAATAATACTCTGATTTCTCAGATGTACTGGTCACCGACAGAAGATAGTGATGTTGATTGCCTTATTATGCGTCACACCATTGAAGAAATACCCAACATTAAAGATTTTCTTAAGGGCTGTGTGAAGTCATTAAATGTTAAAGGGAAAGTATACTGTGAGATTACGAATGTTGCAGAGTTAAAAAACATAAGTGGTATATTTTCTATGTATCCAGAGTGTCACCAATTATTTTCCTCTCTATCGCTATCAAAATTATTTTCTCACTGCGGAATGTCTGTGACTAGTATAGAAAATATAGATAATGGTATGCGTTTAGGTGTTTGGGGAAAAAAAGATAGTTTACCATATGGAAATTTAGTTGCCTGTGAAATGAAAAAACTTAAATGTTCATTGGAAAAATGTCCAAAGCCTATCATTATATGGGGGGCGGCTGGTCGTGGTGGTAATTTATTGGCCTTTTTGAAACTGGATTTATCTATTGTGGCGTTTGTTGTCGATATCAATAAAGAAAAACAGGGTAAATTTATTCCGCCATTTGGAACAAAGGTCGTGTCGCCAGAGGATATTAAATGGATAAACCCAAAGACTATCTTGGTCGCGAATAAAAAATATATTTCAGAAGTAAACGGAATGGTGCCTTCAAATTGTAGTGTTCTTGATATTAGTAGTATCTTCAACAAGGAGTTGAATAATGAAAAAAGATCCAATTAAAATGTTCTATGATACAAGAAAGGATCGCTTAAAATTTCCCAGTGTGAATATGCCGTATTTTAATGAAATGATGATAAAAATGATGGCTGAAGATTATGAATATAATTTTGACATGCTAGGGAGGCCCATTATTCAGATGCCTCAAGACATAGTGGCGATGCAAGAGATAATTTGGAGTGTCAAACCTGATTTGATTATTGAAACAGGAATTGCACATGGAGGGTCCCTTATTTTCAGCGCATCAATGTTGGCAATGTTGGATTATTGTGATGCCGTAGAACAAGGGTGTGTATTAGATCCAAGTAAAAGCAAGCGAAAAGTTTTAGGGCTTGATATTGATATCCGTGCACATAATCGTGCTGCAATTGAGGCGCATCCTTTATCGCATAAGATAGATATGATTGAAGGTTCAAGTATTGATGAGGGCATCATTAAACAAGTGCATGAAATAGCGAAAGGATATGAAAAAGTTCTTGTATGCTTAGATTCAAATCATACGCATGATCATGTGTTGGCAGAGTTGAATGCGTATGCGCCATTAGTGAGCGTGGGAAGTTATTGTGCAGTCTTTGATACCGTTGTTGAGGATATGCCAGCAGAAATGTTCCCTGATCGTCCGTGGGGGCCAGGAGATAACCCCAAAACAGCAGTGTGGGAATATTTAAAAAATCATCCAGAGTTTGAAATTGATCAGTCAATTCAAAATAAATTACTCATTACAGTTGCGCCTGATGGATATCTTAAAAGAATAAGTTGATGGTTTTAATATGAATGCAGCACAAATGCTTACAGTAATTATACCAACATATAACCGTAAAAAAGAGCTTGAGAGGTCTTTAAATTACTGGAGTGAGCTTCCGTTTAATGTTTTTGTGATGGATGGTAGTAGATTTTCATATACTGGTGATATACCAAGAAATGTTAACTATTCATCTTTGCCCAATTTAGACCTAAAAGAAAGGATTTTTAAGGCAGCAAGTGAAGTGACTAGTCCATATGTTGTAATGTGCGCAGATGATGATTTTTTAGGATATAATGCGTTATTAAAAATGGTGGAATATTTGGAATGCCACAGTGAATATGTTTCAGTACAAGGGCGATATATTTATGTTACTGATAGTGTACCTGTTAGGTGGTATGTAGAATACTCAATTTTTGATAATTATCATGTATCATCTGATGATGTTTTTGAACGAGCTCAGCAAGCATTAAACCCTTGTATGCATCAGTCTTACTCTGTGATGAGGACAGAGGCTATGAGAGTGACGTATGATAATGATATAACCCAGTTTAATGCAATGGAAGTTAATGCTGTTATGATGTCATCTATCCTAGGGAAACATCGTTTACTCCCACTTTTCTATTCAGTTAGGCAACTAAATACTAATATAAATTTTGATAATAGAGAAGGGTTATTTAATTGGATGGACGAGAATAAGGAATTGGCAAGTAATTGGAGAACAGGGCTGGCCTTAAGTTTTTCTAAACTGATGGGTGAGGATATTGAAACGGGGCTTAATTTCTTTGATTTTGCGATACAAGAGTATCGCAAATCATGTGAAGTAAAAAAGAAAGCTATTCCAACGTATTCTTGGAAGTCTATAGTAAAAGCATTGCTTCCTACAGTGCTATTAAAAATCTATCGTAGTAAATTCCCTTTGGGGTTTGATATTCATGATGATATAAGCCTGATGCGTAGATATGCTTCAACTGTAGAATATCCAAATTCTCAAGTAATAGCCAAGAAAGATTGGAAAAGAATTAAAGATGTAATTCTAGCCTCAGTTGAAGAATAAATGATATTTAGATTAGGAGTAAAATGAAGAAGGTAGTATTTTTTTTTACAATGGTATTTGGTCTATTAAATAATGGTGATAATAAGCGAATAGTAATATTAATCTTTTTAATGTTAATTTGTGCAAGCTCTGAAGTATTAGGGCTTGGGCTGGTACTTCCCTTTGTTGGTTTATTAAGCACTCCTGAGGCTATCCATTCATATACCCCTGTTCAGTACTTTTATAATGTGTTAGGTATGGAGACTGAGATGCAGTTTATAATAGTACTTGGTTGCATGGTAATGTTGTTATTTGCTATTAAGAATATATTGAGTATGTTGCTTGTATGGCTACAAACATCTTTTTACCTTGGTAAACAGTATGATATACAAGGTAAACTTTTTGAATGTTATTTGTCAGCACCATATATTTTCCATATAACACATAACTCGGCGTTACTTATAAGAAATATAACCAGTGAAGTGTCTTCGGTATGCAACGGTATTTTGGCACCTTTATTGGTTGTGATATCTGAAGGCATTATACTTATTGCGATTATAATATTTTTGGCATTTATTAACCCTATGGTTGTTGCTATATCATTTGTTTTGGTGTCACTTCTTTTTTTATTCTTGACTAGATGGTTACGTCCAAAAGTTTCGAAGCATGGTGTAGCGAGGGTACATTTTGGTGGTAGAATGATAAATGAAGTAAATCAAGGGTTGGGTGGGATTAAAGCTATTATCTTATCAAATTCATTAGATTTCTTTTGTGAGAAATTTCGGCTTGATGTTCATTCTTTTACGCAAGCCACAAAAAGCTTTGTTATTCTTAATGCTCTTCCTAGGGCTGTTGCGGAAACATTTTCAATAATTTTAATTGTTTCAGGTATGTTAATAGCTCTCTTATTGGGGGTAGAGAATGGTATTATAGTCTCAACAGTTACTGTATTTGCGGTTGCATTTATTCGTATAATGCCTTCTATTTCAAAGTTAATTCAAGCAGTAAATACATTAGCATTTAATCAAAAAAGCCTTGAAGTAGTTTATCAAGAGCTAAACCTTGCAAAAGATTATGACACAAAAATAGTCAATAGTGACAAACAACCTAAGAAAATTAAAAAGTGTTCGTTTGAGATAGATGTGAAATTTTGTGATGTTTCGTATACTTATCCTAGCAGTGAGAATCCGTCCATCGATAATGTTTCATTAAGTATTAAACCTGGAGATAATGTTGCACTTGTTGGCAAATCAGGTGCAGGTAAGAGTACATTAATTGAACTTTTGTTAGGATTGCTGCGCTGTGACAAGGGAGTGATTAAAGTTGATGATGTTGATTTAAATGAGTGTTCCTTTGCATGGGCAGAAATTATAGGATATGTACCTCAATCAATTTTTATTATGGATGATACAGTTAGAAATAATATTGCGTTTGGTGTTGAAAAAGATGACATAGATGATGAGTTGATATGGGATGTGCTTGCAAAGTCTAGTTTGAAAGAAAAGGTAAAATCTTTACCAAATGGTTTAGATACAATGCTAGGAGAGAGAGGAACACGTTTCTCAGGTGGCGAAATTCAACGTATTGGTATTGCTAGAGCATTATATACAAAACCAAAACTATTGATTTTTGATGAAGCTACTTCAGCTTTAGATAATGAAACGGAACAGGCACTTTCCAAAACCATTAATGCATTGAAAGGAAGTATTACGTTGGTCATTATTGCTCATCGTTTAACGACTGTGGAAAAGTGTGATAAAATCTATTTTATGAGTGAAGGCGAAATTATTGATTCAGGAAGCTTTCATGATTTATGTAAGTATAATGAAGATTTTAGAATATTTTCAAACTCAGGTGCTTGAGAGTTTGCTATGATATATAAAGTATTTGGTGAGATAAGAAGTTGGTTTGAATATTTTCTTTTCAGGTTGCCAGGGCGGTTAGGAAATTTCTTAAGAGGCTTATATGTTTGCAATCGTGCTTCTGATACTGTGGATAGACCAAACTTTGCGACAGGAGCTTGTTTAACTGGCATATCTAATATGACATTCTCAGAGGGCGTTGCATTTGCCACTGGGTGTATGCTGCATAGTGAAACTGGTAAGTTGAGTATTGGTAGCCATAGTAAATTTAATCACGGTGTTATTTTGGGTGCAGATTTTGGAAGTATCCAAATTGGTAGTAATGTTTTGGTTGGTCCAAATGTTGTTATGCGTGCGAGTAATCATCGCTTTGACAAGGTTGCTGATGTCCCGATTGTGAAGCAAGGTCATGAGTATGGAGAAATTATTATTGGGGATGATGTATGGATTGGTGCGCATGTAACCATTTTGGCAGGCTCTGAGATAGGTAGCCATTGCGTGATTGGTGCTGGTGCAGTGGTGAATGGAAAAATACCAGCATATTCAGTGGCTGTGGGCGTACCTGCTAAGGTGGTACGAAAGCTAAACCACTGAAAAGTATAGATTGGATTAATTTGTTATAAGGTAGTTATCAGGAACAAATAATTTTTGGAATGAATCAAGTCTGTTATAATCGTGTTCGGGGAATGCATATAATGGTTTAACCCTATTTGAGATAGGCATAAAAACTGCAAACCCCAAATCTCTATAGCTAGCTTTAGGAAGATTTGCTCTGTGCAAACCTCTTGTATCTTCGATAACGATTGTTCCAGCCTTAACCGTGCTTAATACGCGGTCACTACCATTAGGTGGGTAAATGGCATCAACTTCCTCATCAGTATAATATCTTTTACCATTTAATATGCTTATTTTATCAGGCTCAGTGCAAGAGCCTTTGATATATTCATGTGGCCCGTTTTCTTCTGTACAATCATTAAGGAAAACAAACATTTTTAATAAGTAACTGTGGTGATTTAAGTCTCTATGCCAAAAGTGGTTCATGGTTCGGTATGGTGCTGGAAAATTTCTTCGTACATATGCTTCAACGAGCTGTGGTACCAGACCCATATAGTTTGCAATAATGGATAAAAGAAATGGATTCAGCCAAACATCTTGGAACGTTTGTGAATGCTGGAGCATTTTGATAGATAATGTGGATGGGTTAAAATCCTTGATAACTTGTTGATAGCTTTTGCATTCATTTTGATTAAATGCAGCACCTATACTTTCTATATACTCTGGTGTGCCATACATGTAATTATCTATAAATTCACGATGTTTCTTTAAATCTATTTTAGCCTGGGCAAGGCAAGGTGTATCAAACTCTAGTGCTTCCAGTGATTGTTGAAAATCTTGTTGTAATCTTGTGAGTATCTCAGTGTTTAGGTATTCGGGTAGGATAACAAAACCATCGTGCTTTAATGAGTTGAGTATAGTTTCTTGTTTTTTATTTAATGTTGGAGCGTGATGACAGTTTCGAAAATGGGAATTAAATTTTATTCTATCAATCAGTCTCTGAGAGAGTGTCGGCTGAGCCATGATAAATTTTTTATCTTGTTCCATAATGATCCCTTACCATTAATCTTCATGATTATTATCGACATATTAACAATATGAAGCATGATGCGCTACATTATGCTTGGAGTAAAAACTTATGCTATGTGGTTATAAAGATTTATTGAAAGCCTTATATGATATTTATTACACAAATATCGAGCAGTATTCTGATGTAACATCTAGTCATTGGAGAGAGGTTGGTGGACACGAAGCATCTTGGGATAAAGGTGTGTTGACTTTAAAAGGTGCAGGCTTTGGAGATAGGTTAGGTGATGACTGGTTACGATGGTGTTATTCATTGCCTCAGAGATTTTTGCTGCAATCTATTATATCAGATTATCCTAATCTTAAATGGATAGTTGAAAAAGCAAAATATGTAGCAAAACGGCAAGGGACAATATTTTCCTATGATTGCTTAAGGCAAGCTTTGTCACTGGCCTTAATGTCTCAATCATTGAATGATATATTAAGCGCAAAAGGTGCTCGTATTTGTATTATTGGTGATGGATATGGCTATTTAGCAAGTTTATTTAAGACAGTGTTTCCCAATATACAGGTGGTGGAAGTTAATTTGGGAAAAACACTATTATTTGATGCTGCATACGTTCAAAAAGTATTTCCAAATGAAGATGTTCTGTTGTTACAAGATAAAAAAGATTGTGTGGATGCTCAGAGTGGAAGTGCTTCGTTTTTATTTCTTGAGGCCGAGCACTATGATTGGATTGAAGAGCTAAAGATTGACCTGTTTATTAATATTGCATCCATGCAAGAGATGAACCTATCAGTTGTTCAAAATTATTTGCAGTTTATGAGAAATAGTAAAGGCGACGGGAAATATTTTTATTGTTGTAACAGAATAGAGAAACATTTGCCTGATGGAGAAGTGGTACGTTTTTCAGAGTATGGTTGGCAAGAGGACGATAAAATTGTTTTTGATGAGCTTTGTCCATGGTACCAAAAATTTCCAGTACCTTACCCACCATTTTGGAAACCATTTGATGGACCCATTCAACATAGATTAACGCAATTATAATTGTGAAAAAGGTTCTTTTTGTAGCTGTGGATGGTGGGCCTATTGAAGTGATGGGCTCACTGTTGAAAGAGGTCGAAGGTGATTTACTGCAAGGCGTTCAAGAAGGAATTTCTTTAAACCATACGCTTATTCAATATGACACTATCGTTGTTGGAACATCTGGAAGTCGTTTGGGGCGAGAGCTTGAGTTTGCTACTCGCATAGTTGCAAAGAAACTTTTAATGCCATTGATTGTGATTGAGGACTACATAGGCAATTACAAAAGTCTCAAAGCAGGCAAACCAGACATATTATTGGTAGATAGTGAAGAATCTAAATTGATGTATCAAAAGCAACTTGAAAGGGAATGCCCTCAAATCGAAGTTGTAAACAACCCTAGGTATGATGAATTACGAATCAATATGCAGCAGTACCGTTTAAAAATACAGGCGATACAGCAAGATATTCAGCAGCAGAGCGTGTTGTGGGTAGGACAACCCGAAACAGAGGATGCAGTTGCAACCTTGACTCAAATTATTCCCATATTAAAAGAAAAAAATATTCCAATATATTTTAAGGCTCACCCTAGAGATACAGGCTATCATCAAGGTATTTATGGGAATATATTTAAGCAATACGGCATGGTATATCAAGATGTGACTGATTGTTCGCTGGATTCTATTTTAACTGATATGTCACCACAATTATTGCTTACTCAATTTTCATCTATGGCCATTGAAGCAGGATTTTATGGGATTCCTGCGGTGCATGTCTTATTTGAAACGATTGGGCAAAAAAGGTTGTTTGAGGATAAGGGTTATACTGTGCCGCCACATTGTAATCTAGGAGCTTCATGGGTGGTAACAAATACGCATGCTTTTAAGCAGGGCATAGAAAGCTTATTTTTTGATGCAGTATTGCGTGATAAAGTCATCGAAGCATTTGATAAGCACTTTGGGCTAATGAGAACATCGGAAGAAATAAAAGCGATTATCTTAACCACAAAACATAAGGAGTGACTGAATGTTTGTGTCTGTTAGATTTTGCTCATTGAATGAGAGAGGGTTATTTTATGTCAGCGAAGTCAAAAATTATTCCAATTGTTGATGATGGTGTATGGAGATATGAGGAGTCTAGGCTGCTATCTGATGGCAGTGTTGATCTTGCTGAGAATGAGCGAAAGAAAGTGATTGAAAGCCTACCTGAGGAACCACCCATCACCAAACTTTTGCATTCAGAAGTGCGATATGAGGTGACGGATAAATGTAATGCCAGTTGCATTATGTGTCCACGTGATGAACATGAATTTGGTCGTGAGCATGGCATTATGAATCAAGAAAAATATGAAAAAAGCATCGATGAGGTTGTTGCGCTGGGAGCAACTCGGGTTGTGCTTACTGGCTTCGGCGAGCCTATGCTTGATAAAAAGCTTGAAGATAAAGTGGCGTATGCGAAGTCTAAAGGGCTTTTAACTTACATTATTACCAATGGTTCAGTATTAACGGGTAAGCGTGCTAAAGGTTTGTTAGAAGCAGGTTTGGATGAGATGCGTGTGAGTTTTTATGGTATGCATAAAGCTTCATACAATGCAGTGATGCAAGGTCTGGAATTTGAAACAACAAAAAAAGGTCTACTCTCTTTTATTGAAATGCGAAATGAGATGGGCGCTAAAACAAAAGTTCAACTTTCATATTTGGTGTTGCCTGAAAATGAGGCAGATACAGATGATTTCAAAGCTTTTTGGGAACCTAGAGTTGAAGCGATTGAGATTTGGAAGCCACACAACTTTGGTGATGGAAAGGCTTACCGTGACAGGGTTGATGATGTTTCTATGAAAACATCATGTGGACGTCCTGAGAATGGGCCACTGCAAATTCAGTGGAATGGTGAAGTGATTCCATGCTGTTATGATTATAATAATAAAATCATTCTGGGCAATGCTTTTGAAACACCAGTGTTGGAAGTGTTAAATGGTGTGAAGTATAGGTTGTTGAGGTATGCTCATAGACAGAAAAAGTTTGAATTATTCCCTTACTGTAATCAATGCGACCAATTACTTCCTCATGCAGATGCTTTGGTATACACAAATCGACATAACTTACCAGCTGAAGAGGCTGTAAAGCTTTCAAATACAGATTTATATGATTTAGATGCAGGTAAAGACATTAAAGACGAGTCATTATCAGCACGCTATAAATAAAACATCATTTATGCATAAAATTGCTTTTGTGGTTCCTACCAAAGATCGCGAAAAAGATTTGCGAGTGATGCTTGCGAGCTTGCAAGCGCAAACATATTTGCCTGACCAAATTATTGTTGTTGATGGTAGCAAGCCTGTAATCAAACATGTTGTGGATGAGTTTCCCAAGCTTTCCATTGATTATATCCGAGTATTTCCACCTTCATTATCCAAACAACGTAATGCAGGCATGGCCTTGTTAAGAGATGATATTACCTTGGCGGGTTATCTAGATGATGATTTAGAGCTTGAGAGTGATGCTATTGAAAAAATGTTAAAGTTTTGGGAAACGGCTACAAATGAAATAGGGGGGGCTGCGTTTGCCATTACAAATGCAGGGGATCCTAAAGGCACACGTATTAAAGAATGGTTTGGTTTGGATGCAACCAAGCGAGGACGCGTATTAGATACAGGTTGGACTTCAATGCTTGGGGCTCCCAAACAAACGATTGAGGTTGATTGGCTTTGTGGCGGAGCAACAGTTTGGAGGAGGTCTGTTGTTGAAACTTTTCAATATGATGATTGGTTTCAGGGCACTGGTTTTATGGAGGATATAGACTTTAGTTATAATGTGGGTTCACAATATAAGTTGATTCTAGTTGCTGAGGCTAAGGTGGCTCATTACCACCACCCAGTACAGCCCAGCAAACATGTTTTATTAGGGAAATGGCAGATTGTAAATCGTCTTTATTTTGTGAAAAAATACCGCTCTAGAGGTCTATCTCTATTTAAAGCATGGGTAGCCAGCTTTGGTGTAATGATTTTAAATTTGATATTGGGCGTTACCAGAAGAGATAGCAATCGGTTTAGATGCGCTTTAGGCAACCTTATAGGTGTGCTAATAGCTGCTGTTCAAGGTGAGAAAAAAATTGGGGGACATTTAAAATAGCTTCTCACATTGTATTTTCGAATAAGTTTCCAGTTGCTGGAAAAGGAAACATTATTGATTTATCTGGCACTTATTTTGAGCTTCCAGAAGATATACAATCGAATTTTACTTTAGTCTCATTATCTGTATTTTATATTGAGAATGAAGAAAAATGGAAGAATGCTTTTATTGATGAGCTCGGGAAAATAAATGCTAATCATAGTGATTTACTTTGGTGGGCGTATACGACATCAGCAAAAAATTTCTTATCATCTTGTTTAGGGAATGCTGTTTTTCAGGTTTTAGCTATTCAAATGTTTTTAAAGCAAGATAAAACAGAATTGCCTTTATATATTATTGCGGCTTCACCTGCGCAAAAAAGAGTTTTATCTGGAACTGGAAGGAAGCACTTTTTAAGGCTTAAAGGTTATATGCAGAGTTTGGTACGCAATGCTTATCATGCTTTGAGAAGTTGTGCTTTCTTACGAAGCCCTACAAAAGAGTTTAAGGCGATTGATGTATTGATGATTACATATATCTATGAGTCTTATACTGTTGGAGAAGATCCATTTTTTGGGGATTTAATCACGCGGCTTAAGAAAAGTAAGTCAAATCTATCATACCTCATCATGCCTTATGTTCATGGAAGGTTTGGTAGAGCATTAGCGATGTGTAAGAATCATAAAAATGTTGAATTGTTATTTTCAGGGTTAGGTTTTTCTGAAATTGTAAAATCTTTTTATATTACATTATCAAGATTTTCAAGTGATAAGCTTGGTTGTTTTCGCTTTGTAATAGATGGTATTGATTTGGGAGATTTATTGATTGAATCTCTTCATAATGATATCACAAATGGTACATATTTTTATAACATACTACTTCATGAATCATTTAAGAAAAAAATAAGAAAACGGTTGATTAAGGAAATCATTTACCCGTATGAAAATAAGTCATTAGAGAAGATGATACTTCTTGCTGTGCGTTCAGATAGCCCTCAGACTGCTTGTGTGGGCTACCAACATAGTTCAGTTACGCAAAGGCACACCACACTTTTATTTGAAAAAAATGAAAGTATTTCAACGCCACTACCTGATAAAATTATTACATTGGGTGAAGTTACAAGAAACTTTTTGCAGGAAAATGGTAATTATCCACATGGAGTTTTACAGAGAGGTAGCGCTTTAAGGCAGTCTTTCCCTCTTTCTATTAAGCCATTTCCCAAATCTTCAGATACTCATATTCGGATATTGTTGCCATTATCATCCAGTAAAATGGAATTATTGGAATCTATTGTTTTTTGTAAAAAAGTGCGTGATTTATACCCCAACATTAAGTTTGGCGTGAGACCTCATCCTGAGTTCCCCTTAGCTTTATTGCCCACAGAAGATATTGCTTGGCTAGATGAGAATGGTGTAGATTTATCTGGAACAAGCTTGAAAGATAATATATTTTGGGCTGATATATGTGTGTATGTATCTTCTACAGTTGCTGTTGAAGCTATGATGTATGGGTTGCCCGTTATTAATTTAAGGTTGAATGATGTGATAGATCCAGACCCTGTGCTCAACAATCCTTTTTGGCATTGGCAAGTATGTACACCTGATGCGTTAGTCGAGCTGGTTAAACAATGGGAAATTATGAGTGATTCTGATATTGAAAAGGGTATGAAAACAGCAAGGGAATATGCAAAAGAATATTTTTTTCAACCTACTGATAAAAATGTGCAACAGTTTTTGATGGGATGGGAGAGTGAATAAACCTTCGAGAGGAGAGATAGCTGTTGTTATTCCATGCTATTGTTGTGCAGATACTATTGAAAGGGCTGTGCAGTCAGTTCGTAATCAAACTTTATTACCAAAGCAGATTATTATGATTGATGATGGGTCATCAGATCATGGTGCCACTAGACAAGCTATGTTAAGGGTTCAAGAAAAATTAACGCACATTATTGACATTGAATTAATTCTCTTTGAAAAGAATAGGGGAGTTGCTTCAGCAAGAAATGCAGGTTGGGATAATGCGAACTATGATTTTATAGCTTTTCTCGATGCAGATGATACTTGGCATCCAGAGAAATTAAAAATTCAGTACAATTGGATGTTAAAAAATCCCGAGATTGCTATTTGCGGACACTTTTGTGATTGGTATGGAAATCAGGGAGGATGCATTAATACTGATGTTGAGAGGATAGAATCTACTTTAATAACAAAAAATAGCATGTTAATGAAGAACCCTTTTTCAACACCAACTGTGATGTTGCGTCGTTCTTGTTCTTTACGCTTTGAAAATGGTAAACAGTATGCTGAGGACTATTTTCTATGGCTTTGTGCCATATATTCTGATTTTAAAGTTGCGCGATTAAATATGAAGCTGGCTTCATTATATAAACCACCATACGGAAGTGCTGGTTTAAGTGCGGACTTATCGAAGATGGAACAGGGTGTTTTAGAGTGCTTTGAGAAGTTGTATCAATTGAATAAGATAAGTTATCCTACATACATTGCGGTGGTTTCTTTTTCCAAGTTGAAGTATTTAAAACGTGTTATTACTGTATTTGCAAGGGGTCTCTTTTGCTCTCGGGCTAGAGTGTAATATGAAAAAGAAAGTCTGTATTGTAGTTTCCAGTGAAATGACGATTAAAGCTTTTTTAAAGGAGCATATTTTAGCGTTATCTGAGTATTATGAGGTGACACTTATTTTTGATAAGAGAAGCTCAAGCTTGATTCAATATGATTCTTTTGTACCAAGAATCATCCCTGTTGCAATCAAGAGAAGGATTAATCCAATAGCTGATTTACGAGCTTTGTTTCAGTTAATTCGCATTTTTAGGAAAAACAGATTTGACTTGGTACATTCAGTGACACCAAAGGCTGGTCTTTTGGCTATGTTAGCAGGTAAAATATCAGGCATTTCTTTCAGGGTGCATACATTTACTGGTCAGGTATGGGCAAGTAAAACAGGTTTATTAAGGGCTTTGTTAAAATCAATGGATAGTATTTTAGCTTTATCCGCTACGCATTTACTGGTGGATAGCATATCACAGCGTCAATTTTTAATTCAAGAAGGTGTGATAAAAGCTTATAAGTCGCAAGTATTGGCCAGTGGTTCAATTTGTGGTGTTGATTTGGGTAGGTTTAGGGCAAATAAGGAAGTAAGAAATCGTATTAGAAAGGATTTAGGGGTCATGGAGCAAAGCTTCATTATTCTTTATATGGGGAGATTAAATCAAGAAAAAGGAGTAATCGATTTGGCTTCAGCTTTTAATCAATTGGCAGGTCAACATGATAAATTATACTTATTTATGGTTGGTAAAGATGAGGCTTGTTTGCGCAAAGTAATAGAAAATAGAGTAAGTGATAAGTATAAAGAAAGATTGCGCTTTATTGACTTTACTGATAAGCCTGAGGATTATTTGGCGGCAGTAGATGTTTTATGCTTACCAAGTTATAGGGAGGGCTTTGGTAATGTGGTGATTGAGGCTGCTGCCTGTGGTGTGCCTGCAATAGGAAGTGATATTTATGGTTTATCTGATGCCATTAAACATCATGAAACAGGTTTTCTTTATAGTGTCGGTGATGTTGATGCCTTGGCAAGGGCTATATCACAAATGGTGGATGATGAGTATAGAGAAAAATTAGGTAACGCTGCGTTTTCTAGGGTTGAAAAATACTTCTCGAAAGAGCGTGTGGTTGAGGCTTGGTTAAGCTTTTATGGTAGTTTATTATGAAACGAATGTTCGATTTAATCATTTCATTTGTTGGCTTATGTTTATTGAGTCCTATATTACTATTTTTAGCTGTGATTGTACGTATAAAGTTGGGAACGCCAGTTCTATTTCGGCAAATAAGACCTGGTTTGCATGGTGAAAAATTTGTTTTACTTAAATTTCGCACAATGAGAGATGTTTTTGATAGCCATGGAAAACCTTTAAAAGATGAGTTGCGAATGACAAAATTTGGTTCTTTTTTACGATCAACAAGTCTAGATGAGCTTCCTAGTTTGTGGAATGTTTTGAAAGGTGATATGAGCTTAGTTGGTCCAAGACCTTTGTTAGTAGATTATTTACCTCTTTATAATGAAGAACAAAATAGAAGGCATGAGGTCAGACCTGGAGTGACTGGTTGGGCTCAGGTAAATGGAAGAAATGCAATCAGTTGGGAAGATAAGTTTAAGTTAGATATTTGGTATGTGGATAACGCATCTATTTTGCTAGATTTAAAAATTATTTTATTAACATTAAAAAAAGTTCTTTTTCGAGAGGGTATATCAGCTTCAGGGGAAGTAACGGCTAGCCGATTTCAGGGTAGTCCTAGGGATAAGGTATGATAAGAAAAAAAATATATGGTGTATATGGAGCGAGTGGATTTGGGCGTGAAGTCCTTCCTTTTGCTAGAGAATATGTTGAAAAAGAAAGTGACGGAGAACTTTTTTTTATAGATGATTCTTTCGATGAGAAGATATGTAATGGGTGCGAAGTTTTATCTTTTGATGCTTTTAAGAAAATAAGAGCACAGGAAAAGTTTGTTTCTATAGCGATAGCAAACCACAACATACGAAGAGAACTTGCTAAGAAATGTATAGCTTCTGGCATGAAAAATTGGAGTTTGGTTGCTCCCAATGTTGTTTGTTTAGATGATGTAAAAATGGGCGAAGGGGTTATTTTATGTCCTTTTGTAACACTTACTTCAAATGTTAGGATTGGCTCTTATTTTCATGCAAACCTTTATAGCTATGTAGCCCATGATTGTGTGATAGGTGATTATGTAACATTTGCACCACATGTGATGTGTAATGGTAATGTGGTGATTGAGGATGATGTCTATATTGGTTCAGGGGCAATTATAAAACAAGGTAATTCAAAAAAGCGACCCATTAAAATTGGGAAAGGAGCAACTATTGCTGCAGGGGCTTTTATAACTAAGAATGTGCCTGATGGCGTGACAATGATTGGGAACCCTGCACGAATTCTTTCGCGTGATAGTTTAAAGGGTAAGATATTATGAAAATTTCTGATATATGCGTTGGCATGAAAGCAAGTCAGTCCCAAACAATAACCGATGCTGATATTAAAGTGTTTGCTGAATTATCAGGAGATCATAACCCTGTGCATTTGAGTGATGAATTTGCTAAGGGTACTCGTTTTAGGAGACGTATAGCACACGGCATGATATCAGCTTCCTTGTTCTCGGCTATTTTTGGTACAAAACTGCCTGGTTACGGATGTGTATACGTATCTCAATCCTTGAATTTTAAACGACCTGTCTATCTTGGTGATACTGTTTTAGCTGCAGTTGAAGTTGAATCGGTTGATCTGAAAAAACAGCGTGTTTTTTTTAAAACGGTTTGTACTGTAAATAATAAAGTTGTTATTGATGGGCAGGCTGAGTTATATATTCCTGAGAACGATGGTGAGTAAGCAAATGACAGATTGTATCTCAATGTGGCCTCGCTTTGAACAGGATGAACTAGATGCCGTCCAAAAAGTTTTAGAATCTGGTCGCGTTAACTATTGGACAGGTGAGCAATGCAAACTGTTTGAAAAAGAATTTGCTGCTTTTCACCATTGCGAGCATGCTATTTCATTGGCGAATGGTACCTTAGCTTTAGAATTAGCAATATATGCATTTGATATAGCTGATGGAGATGAGGTTATTGTTCCTAGTCGCACCTTTATTGCTACGGCAAGTGCAGTGGTTGCTCGTGGAGCTACTCCAGTTGTTGCTGATGTGGATGAAAATAGTGGTAATATCACGGTAGAGACAATTGATAAAGTTAGGACTTGTCGTACAAAAGCGATTATTCCTGTTCATTTAGCTGGCTATCCATGTGCTATGAATGATATTATGGAATATGCAAGGTCACATGAGCTAACGGTAATTGAGGATTGTGCCCAAGCTCATGGAGCCGAATGTGATGGGCAAAAAGTAGGCTCTTTTGGAGATGCCGCTATATTTTCATTCTGCCAAGATAAGATTATGACAACTGGTGGTGAAGGCGGAATCTTACTGGTAAAAGATGAAGTTCGGTGGAAAAAAGCATGGGCCTATAAAGACCATGGAAAAAATTATGATATTGCACATAAGTGTGAATCTAGACAAGGTTATAGATGGTTACATGAATCATTCGGATCCAATTATCGCATGACAGAAATGCAGGCGGCAATTGGTAGAAAACAATTGGTAAAACTTCCTCATTGGCTAGAAAGAAGAATGGAAAATGCCAATATGTTGATAAATCGGTTATCTAGCAACTGCTTAGTTAGATTTTCTACTGTCCCTTCTAACTACAAACATGCTTATTACAAGCTATATTGCTATATACAAAAAGACTTTCTAAAACATGGTTGGACACGCGATAGAATTATTAAAGAAATTAATAAACTAGGAGTACCTTGTTATTCTGGAAGTTGTTCTGAGATTTATCTAGAAAAGGCATTTTCTAATTTAAAGCCATATCCAAAGGATAGGCTGACAGTAGCAAAAGCTCTTGGGGAGGCAAGTTTAATGTTGCCTATAGATCATACGGTTTCAAGTGAGAGTATAATATTTATTGCGGATGTCGTAGAAAGTGTGCTTGTTCGAGCAAGCCATATTCCTTCTTCTTTAAATACTTGATGAATATGTATGAACTTAAAAGTTTTGTTGGTGCAAAAGAACGACAAAAAGAAAGTGATTCAAGTACTACAGCACTTCTTATTCTAATTATTTCTTCTTGGTTTTTATTTCCAATTATGTTGAAATTTTTAGCATACCGTGAGTTTCAGGTTGCCTTTTTCGTAATTTCTATTGTTGTTTTAGTAAAACTTATATGGCATTCGAAAGTTAATCAACTTAAGTGGTTAAGATGGCATAAATGGTTTATGTTCTTTTGGGCTATATATTTATTATCTTTATTATCATCAACACTTTACTCTGATAGTTTGTATAGTTTGAAGCAATATTGCATTACGATTTACAAAGTAATGTTTTTTTGGGTTTTGTTGCTATATATGAAACGAAATATAGTCATTAGAAGTTTTCAGGCATATTCATTTCTTGTGTTGGTTATTGTATTTTTAGCTAGTTTGACAGCTATTTCTATAAAGTTTGACTTGGTCACTCCTATTGAGTCTCTGACACAAAAAGTAACTCAACATACACAGTATTTTCAAGTGTACTGGGGTGCTTATTATTTTGATGGACACCGAAGAATGCAAGGTTTTTGTGAAGAGTCTGGAACTTTTGCATTAACTATACTTCCCGCTGTTTTTTGGTTTTTGATTGTGGCTAAGTCTTATGTTCGAACAGCTCTTGTGTTAATAGGAGTTTTTGCTAGCCATTCAACTGGTGGCTTGTGGGAAATGGCTTTAGCTATACTATTATCGGCTAAAAAGAAAGTATTTTCCAAGAATATTTTATTTTGCTTATTAGTTTTAACTTGTATATTAGCTGTGATTTTGGGTTTACCTTATTTGGAAGCTTTATTCTCTAGTGAACCTTTGGCATTTAGGCATAAAATAGAAGCTTTTGTATCATTACCAGGACGCCTTCAATCTATACTTTCATCGTATGAGTATTTAACAGTTCACCCATTTGGTACAGGAAGTGCTTTGGGTATGATAACTGTAAATTATCCCATTTCAGTTGGGTATGCGAATGCTATGCTTGAGTCAGGTGTGATTGGAGGGCTTGCCTATTTATTAATGTTTGGAGTCTTGGGGTGGCAGGCTTTGAAGTTTTCTTTGGCTGCAAATATAAATGATAATGAGGGTAAGGTTAATTTCGTAGTAGCATTAACAGTGATGATTATTTTACTTATGGGATTTCAACGCCAGCAGCCCGATTTGAGTATGTGGCATATGTGGATTTATGCTTCTTTTTTTTATATCACAATGAAACATGAAAATAATAAGAAAGATGTTTAAAACTTTAGTCAATACCTACAGAGGTAAAGCATAGTGGATTTTAGTATATTTTTAACACATGTTGCTTTTGCATTATTTCTCATGCTTATCTCTTGGATAAGTACTTGGTGGATGGTAAAAGTAGCGATTTTGGATATACCAAATGAGCGCTCATCTCATAGAAAACCAACCCCTAGGGCTGGTGGAATTTCTATTGTTATCACTTTTATAGTGGGGATTTGTATCATTTTCTTGGTTGCTGATAAAGCTCAAATTAAGCAACAGTATTTCTTTGGTTTTTTGTTTTCAGCAGCCGTAATGGCATTAATCTCATTTTATGATGATATTAAGAGCTATTCATTTAAAATAAAGCTATTAACCCATATATTAGCCATTATTGTTTTATTGTTTTCAGGTATTGTGATTGATGCTATGGCGGTGCCATTTTTTGGGGTGGTCAAGTTAGGGTTGTGTGGATATTTTTTAACATTTCTATGGGTTCTTGGTCTTAGTAATGCCTATAATTTTATGGATGGGATTGATGGTCTAGCGGCTTCAACTGCGGTCATTGTTTGCGCATTCTTTGGCTGGATTACGTTTCATCAGGGTAGTCACTTTATATATATTGTTTGCTACACTATTCTTTCTGGAGCGGGGGGATTCTGGTTTTGGAATCGTTCCCCTGCAAAAATTTTTATGGGTGATGTAGGCAGTATTTTTTTAGGCTTTGTTTTTGCATGTATGGCAATTTTAGCTGACCGTTATGATTTATCGCATACATCTATTTTGGTGATGCCTTTATTGATGCTTCATTTTATTTTTGACACTGTATTTACAATGGTGCGACGGCAATTGGCAGGAGAAGACATTACACAAGCGCATAGAACTCATCTGTATCAGTTGTTAGTGAGAATGGGGTTGAGTCATCAAGAAGTAGCCCATTGGTATGGGCTGCTGGCTATACTGCAAGGTTTGGCAGCAGTTTCGATGCTAGAACTTGTGGGAGATATGCGGCTTTTTATTTTTGTGCCTTTTATTTTTGCCTATACACTCATAGCCTATAAAATAATATCCAAGGCTCGCAGCCTTGATATTATATAAATGTTTCCTAGAGGCTTAGTAAAAGTACCCTACCTGATTCTTTTATGTTGGGTAGTAATAACGGGTCTGGGACTATATAAATATGCAGGCAGTGCATACTTATATATGTTTTTCTCTTCACTTTCATTGGTCATATTGTTTTCAGTATGGGTTGGTCCAAAGTCATACTTTTATATTTTTATAAGCTTATTTTGGATATTAGGTTTTTGGCTAAAAGTGTCTGTACATGTTTATTTTGGACTTGATTATGGTGAACCTGTAGGGATGTTTGATGGTTCTCCTTCTGCATGGGATCATGCTCTGGTTGTGATTAGTGTAGGTTTGCTTGCCTCTTTAATATTTCGCGCAACCCAAATGTTTTTTTTGGCAAAAATAAAGGAGAAGCTACAATGTACCATGGATGTTTTGAATGTACCAAAATGGTATTATAATTATTCAGCGTATGTTTGGGGTATTAGTTTAATAGTTATCTTGGGTACTGCTGTGGTGAACTATAAATGGGGTGTATTTCAAGTTGGTGTTATGCCTAATATTTTACCACTTAAATTTAATGCACTTATTGCAGCAGCATTAAATTTAATTTTTCCTTTGTGGATAACGACATTAATTTGGTGGGATGTATGCTTGTCGAAACCATTCTTTTTCCGTTTCTTGGCAGCTATTTATGAGGCTTCGATAGGGTCAGTTTCAGTGCTTAGTCGTGGAGTATATGTATTTCATGTTCTGCATTATCTAGTAAGTTCATACATCAACTGGGATATGCTTCACCTATCTAAATTGAGATATTTATGTATGACTATAATTTTTATTTTAGGGTCTGTTGGAGTGAGTTTAACATCTACCTATTTAAGGGACTCTTTTTATGTGGTTGATAAAGCTCAACATCAACAAATTCAACATAAACAAATTCAACATGAGTTAGAAAAATATAAAGTTCAAACTGAAAGGGTTAAATGGCACAATGATTTTTATCAGGGAATGATGGCAAAAGGTTTTTCTAATGCAGAAGCTCGAATGTTAACCTTACTCATTGATCGTTGGATTGGTTTAGAAGGGGTGTTAGCAGTCTCTTCATATGACAGAAAGAGTCTAAATTTATTTGTTAATGGTTGGCTAGAAAAATCCTCATTATCAACAAAACCTGTGTACAATTACATTTCTAATTCAATATATATTGATGCTAACAACACTTTGGCTGATGATTTTTTATTCTCATCACTGCCAGGACTAATAGCAATGCTTTATTATTCAGGAAGCCTATTTATTGTTTTTATTGGAGTTCTGTTTATGTTTGTTTTATTGGGGGGTCCTAGAATTTTTTATCTTTCGAACGATAAAGAATCCTTTTTTTCTGAGTTTTTTTGGAATATATGTGGCTAATATGTTGGCTCAATTTGGAAGTTTTGATCAATTTCTTATTCAGTTGCTTGAAATGTTAATGTTTCTCTTTTTTATTGCTTTGTTGCAGTATAGTGCTGCTAGAAAGAATATTAGCCTAAATCAAAAGGGAATATGAGATGGAATTAACTGTAATACTAACCATTTTAGGTTATAGCTTTTTAAGCAAACGTTTTTTAAATTGGGATTTACAAGAAAGTTTCTTTTTCGTTGTTTCAGTGCTGTTATGTGTTTTGTATTTCGCTGCACTTATTGATTTACTGCATGTGGTATCATTGATACTTTTAATTATAGGTTGTGTTTTAGGGGTGTATTTTTTATCTATCAAAGTAAAAGAGAATACCTTAGATGAATTATTGCAGCCTGGAGTGTTATTTTTTGTATTGGGTGCATCTGCTTTATGGTGTTTAACTCGAACGGATTATTTTAGTGTTTTATTACATTGGGATGATTTTTCAAATTGGGCTAGAACATCTAAGGTTATTTTTCTGAATGATGGGCTTGTAACTCTAAAGGATCCTGTTTGGCAGAAAGATTATCCTCCTGGCGCTGAGTTATTTCAGTATTTTGTGTTTCAGCTATCGGGTTATTCAGTGTCTACAGCTTTTTATGCGCAAGGTTTATTGCTATTGGCAGCATGCGCATCATTGCTAGATTATAAGCACTCTAAACCATGGTTGGTGCTTGGCTTACTGACTATCTTTTTTTATTTTCTGTTTCATACCTTTGGTTTGGGCTTTCATACCTTAACTGTTGATTTGTTGATAGCAGTATTTTTTGGTTGTGGGATTTCAGCTTATTGGATAAGTGATCGCTCTATTGGTGCGATTGTTCGTTTAATACCTGTCATTATGGCATTGCCACTGATTAAAATTATGGGTGTTGCATTTGCAGCCATTATGATTGCGATAGTGCTATCCGATCAATTATGGCGTTTGAAATGTAGACAGGGTTCAGTACGTAGTGTTGGAATCTCTTTTTTGTTGCTACCACTGTTATTATTAAGTTTTATGAGTTGGCAGCATCATTTTAAAGAAATGGGGGCAAGTAAAACATTTAATGGTGATATTTCGATTGAAAAGGTTGTACAAGCTTTTTCAAATGATTCATCTGAATATCAACAGCTTATTATCCATAATTTTGTAGAAAGACTAGTAAGCTCTAAAGCATTTCTAACTCTAGTGCTGCTATCTATATTGGCATTTATGTTTATTCGAAATAGAAAGAAAAATAATGTAGATAAACATGCTTTGGAACTTCTGTTTTTTTGGTTGCTATTGGGCTTAGCTGCATATTTATTATTGTTGCTTGTACTGTATATGTTTTTCTTTGGAGATTATGAGGCAGTACGCCTAGCATCGTATAACAGGTATGTAAAAACATATATTGTTGGTTTTAGTATTGTAGTATTTATACTTTTATTTCACCAATATTTAGAAGAAGCTAGCTTTAAAATAAGGCGATATTTATTATCATTCTTAGTAATTTTTTCTATTGCAGCAGCAGGATTTGGCTTTCGTGGAGGTATTGGAAGTATTTATTTCTCAATCATGGGAAGAGGGGTTCCCCAAGCAAATGTGTTGATTGATAAACTTGCAAAAAAAGTCACGGACGTTGTTCCTAAGGATAAGAAGATTTATTTTATTTGGCAGAATAGTACAGGTTTTGAAATGCAAATGTTTAGTTATGGGGTAATACCAAGATTGGGGAATCATGGATGTTGGTCTGTGGGAGATAAGTATTACGCTGGTGATGTATGGACATGTGAGCTAAATGAGAAACAATTTGAGAATGCAATCTTAGAATATGATTATTTATTTTTGGGCCATGTGGATGGGCACTTTATACGGCGCTATAAAGGACTGTTTGAAAATTCAGTGATCAAAGATGGGCAGTTGTACGAAATTAAAAAAGTACAAGGTGGGTTGCATCTTATGTTGAGAAAGTTATAAAGGATTAGGGGGAGGAGATGTGGTTGCTATAGTTATTATTCTACCAGCATATAATGAAGAACTTACCATTGCTGGTACAATTGAGAGTTTTTATAAGGAGCTTCCTGAAGCAAAAATTGTGGTGGTAAATAATAACTCGGCTGATCATACCGTTCGCATTGCTCAAGAAACATTTGCTCGTTTAGGTGCTACTGGAGAAGTAATACACGAAGACATGCAAGGTAAGGGAAATGCTGTGCGTAGAGCCTTTACAGATATTGAAGCTGATGTTTATGTGATGTGTGATGCTGATATGACCTATCCTGCTGACCGGATTCATGATTTAATTACTCCTGTTTTAGAGGGAAGAGCTGCTATGGTGGTAGGAGATAGACTCTCAGAAGGGCATTATCGTGAAGAAAATAAGAGGAAGTTTCATGATTTTGGTAATCATTTGGTCAAATGGTTGATTAATAAACTGTTTAAGGCTGATTTGACAGATATTATGAGTGGTTATCGAGTGTTCAGTAGGAAATTTGTAAAAAATTACCCAATTTTGGTAGAAGGATTTCAAATCGAAACAGATGTAACCTTACATGCCTTAGATAAGCGGTTTGCCATTGTTGAAATGCCTGTGGAATATAAAGATAGACCTGAAGGAAGCTTTTCAAAATTAAATACATTTTCGGATGGCGCAAGAGTCTTGTTGACGATTACAAAAATTATGCGCCAGTTTAAGCCTTTATTATTTTTTGGTGCTTTTGCATGTTTATTTGGTGCTTTGGGTATTTTGGCATCATGGCCTGTTTTTTCAGATTGGATACGGGAACAATATATTTACCATGTTCCTATGGCAGTGCTAGCTGTAGCATTAGAGTTGCTTGCCATGATTTTTGTAAGTATAGGTTTGATATTAGATTCGATAGCTCATCAACATAAAATGGATTTTGAGTGGAGGATGTTGAACTACAAAGAGAGAGACTTATAATATACCGACAGTTTTTTTTATTCCTTGTAAATGGGGGAGTGCTAGGCTTTCTGGCTTGGGCTGTTCAATTAGGTGTTTTTTATATGATGGGAGAGGACTCGTATACCGCCTATACTCTATCGACGGTAGTCATATATCCCCCTCTTGTATTGATAAACTTTTTAGTGCAAAAGAAACTTATTTTTAATAAAAGTGGTCGTTTAAGAAGATTTATTATGATAAATCTTTTGATGATGCTGTTGATGGCAATTCTGTCACCTTTCTTTCGGTGGCTATTGATGTTGTGCTTGGGGGATGAATGGGGAGATGCATTGGGGTTTGCTTTGGCAGCTTTGGCGGTAGCTCCAGTATCGTTCGTTGCAATGCGTTATTGGGTTTTTAGGCATGTTAGGATGAGTTGATTTTGTTGATATATGAAACTTTCATGTTTTTAGATAAATATAGAGTGATAGAGAGTTAAATAAATGAGTAGTGAAACAATACAATATTTTGGCAAGGATCTTGAGGCAATGTCATTTGCGCATAACTATCACGAATGGCTTTTGGATGAAATCTCTCCTTTTCTGACAGGTAATGTCGCTGAAGTTGGAGCAGGAATGGGGAACTTCTCAGACTTTATTCTGTCCACTGGAGTGAATTATTTGACGGCATTTGAACCATCAGAAAATATGTATCCATTGTTAGAAAAGAGGTTTGCTGATAATAAAAAGGTTGAGACTGTTAGCGCTTTTTTTGAAGATCAGTCTAGGCAATACAAAAATAGCTTTGATTCAGTATTATATATCAATGTGTTAGAACATATTGAGGATGATAAAAATGCGCTTGTTCATACTTATGAGACTATCAAGCCAGGGGGACATATTCTTATATTTGTTCCAGCACTAGCATTCTTATATAGTGACTTGGATAAAGAACTGGGGCATTTTAGACGTTATTCTAAACAATCATTGGTTGATGTTGTTGAAGCTGCTGGCTTTACTGTGAATATGGTTAAATATTTTGATATAGCTGGGATTATTCCTTGGTATATTGCATTCGTACTACTCAAACACACAACTACGGAGGGTAATGTTTCTGCATATGATAAGCTAGTAGTTCCAATTATGAGAAGAGTTGAGCAGGTTATAACCCCTTTTATTGGAAAAAATTTATTATTGGTCGCTTCGAAATAAGGTGTTTCTTATACGATGTTTTTTTGCAGAATTAGGTTAATAAATGAGCTGTAAACGACTCCTCTATGCTCCTAATGTTCATCAGGGTGGAGGGAAATCATTGCTACTTCCCATTTTGGAAGAGTTAAAGGGCATGAAGGATGTTATCTTTGTGCTTGATACGCGTATGGTTTTACCCGAGCAAGGATTGGCAGGAGAGGTTTATCGGGTAAAGCCAACAGTTTTTTCAAGATTGTGGTTTGAATGGCACTTAAAAAGTTTGATTTCATCAGAGATGATTTTATTATGTATGGGAAATTTACCTCCTTTATTTGCTCATCAAGGTAAGCAGCGTGTTTTTGTGCAGAACCGTTATTTGATAGATAAGGTTGCTTTGAGCTCATTGTCAATGTCTGTTCGTATTCGGTTGGTAGTAGAGCGCTGGTGGCTTAGGTCTAGATCAAAGTATGCAGAAAGCTTTTTTGTCCAGACAGCAACGATGAAATCCTTGCTGGACAAACAATTAGGACGCTGTGCGAGCGTGCTTCCCTTCGCTGTATTACCTATAAAAGAAGATAGTGTTTATAAGGAAGAACGGCATAAAGTTTATGATTTTGTTTATGTGGCATCTGGTGAGCCGCATAAACAGCATCGAGCACTTATTGCGGGCTGGGTTGAACTAGCCAAGCAAAATCTGTTTCCAAGTTTATGTTTAACCTTAGATGCGCAACGTTTTCCAGAGTTATGTGCATGGATACAAAAGATGAAAGAGTCTCATGATTTATATATAGATATTAAAGGTGAACTCACACATCAGGATATTTATAAGCTTTATAATGTATCCAAGGCGATGATTTATCCTTCAACCTTTGAATCTTTTGGAGTGCCTTTGTTGGAGGCTGCTGCATTATCTATGCCTATTGTAACGGCTGATATAGATTATGTTTATGATGTTATCAAACCAACGGCTACTTTTGATGTGGGTTCTCCAGAGTCTATAGCAAATGCTGTAAAAAACATGACTGCTAGACCAGCGAATATTATTTCTAACATTTCAACAGTTGAAGATTTTTTAGAAAAAACTTTTGATATTTCTAGCCTGCGAAAGATATTATAGAAATATAGCTAGAAGTTCTTTTATACTGACTTTAGGGTTAGTTGCTTGAGGAATATAAGGTGCTATTCAGAGCATAGTGGAGCATAAAATGTTTAAAGATAAAACATTATTGATAACTGGTGGCACTGGTTCGTTTGGCAATGCTGTTCTTCGTAGGTTTCTAGAAACTGAGGTGAAAGAAATCCGAATATTTTCACGTGATGAAAAGAAACAAGATGATATGCGTAAAGCTTATAATAACCCGAAACTTAAATTTTATATTGGTGATGTGCGTGATGTAAACTCGATTGCTGATGCGATGCGGGGTGTTGATTATGTGTTTCATGCAGCAGCATTGAAACAAGTGCCTTCGTGTGAATTTTATCCTATGCAAGCTGTACAAACCAATGTGATTGGTACTGAAAATGTGTTGAATTGTGCTATCAGTGCTAAAGTGAAAAAGGTGATTGTTCTTAGCACAGATAAGGCAGTTTACCCTATTAATGCAATGGGTGTATCCAAAGCAATGATGGAAAAGGTGGCTGTTGCGAAGTCTCGTAATTTAGGCAATCAAGATACAATGATAGCGATTACTCGTTATGGTAATGTGATGGCTTCGCGTGGTTCTGTTATTCCATTATTTATTAATCAGGTTAGGCAAGGAAAAGATATTACCATTACCGACCCTGCAATGACGCGTTTTATGATGACACTTGATCAAGCTGTTGAATTGGTTTTATTTGCTTTTGAACATGGTCATAGTGGTGATATTTTTGTGCAAAAAGCACCAGCTGCGACCATTGATTTATTGTCACATACATTAACTTCTCTTTTAGGGTGTCCTGAGCATCCCATTAAAGTCATTGGTACTCGGCATGGGGAGAAGTTGTATGAAGCGTTACTTACACGTGAAGAAATGGTATCAGCTGAAGATATGGGCGAGTATTATCGCATTCCTGCAGATATTAGAGATTTGAATTATTCAAAATATTTTGAGGAAGGTGAGGAAGTCGTTACTCAGGCAGATGAATACCATTCACATAACACAAAGCAGCTAACACAAGAAGAATTAACAGAATTATTATTTAATTTAAGAGAAATTCAAGATGACTTGGTTGAATTTGGTGTGATAAAAGGTGAAAAAGATGCTTAAAGTGATGACCATTGTGGGAACACGCCCCGAGATTATTAAGCTTAGTGAGGTGATGAAGGAGCTTGATAAGCATACAAATCATATTGTTGTTCATACTGGGCAAAATTATGATTATGAATTGAATGAAATCTTTTTTGAACAGTTAGGTGTTCGCCGCCCAGATTTCTTCCTCGAAGCCATCAAAGGAACGGTATCCGAAACCATTGGGGATATTATTGCCAAGGCAGATAAAGTGATTGTGGATGAGAAGCCTGATGCCATTCTAGTTTATGGTGATACGAATAGTTGTTTATCTGTGATTCCTGCAAAGAAAAGGAAAGTACCTATTTTTCATATGGAAGCAGGGAATCGTAGTTTTGACCAGCGTGTTCCAGAAGAAATTAATCGTAAAATCGTTGATCACTTAAGTGATATCAATATGCCTCTTTCGGAGCAGGCAAGAGATTACTTGATTGCTGAAGGTATTCGCCCTGAGACGATTATCAAAACAGGGTCATCCATGTTGGAAGTACTGAATGCCAATATGGATAAGATTCAAACCTCAGATGTTTTAGAGAAAGAAGGGCTCGAGTCTCAGAAATATATATTGATGAGTATTCACCGTGAAGAAAATGTGGATTCGGAACGTAATTTTAATGACCTATTAGAGTCTATTGATAAGGTGTCTGAGGTCTATAACGTACCGATTATTATCTCGACACATCCTCGTACACGTAAGAAACTTGAAGAGATGGGTTATGAACATAAAAATCCGTTGGTTCGATTTTCAAAGCCTTACGGTTTTCATGAATATAATAAGCTTCAAATGGAGGCGTTTTGCGTAATCTCAGATAGCGGAACGATTGCTGAAGAAGGATCATTACTGAATTTGCCTGCGATTACGGTGCGTCAAGCACATGAACGCCCCGAGGGTATGGATGAAGGAACGCTTATTATGGCAGGGCTTAATAAAGATAGAATTATTGAAGCTATTGATGTGGTGACAAAACAGCATGATAAAAATAGGCGTCCAATGAAGGTTGTTGCTGACTATAATGTTGATAATGTATCTAAAAAGATTGTGCGTATCATTCTTTCATATACTGATTATGTAAATAGAACGGTGTGGCATAAAATACCATAATGAAAAAGGTTCTTGTTTTAGGAGCGACTGGTCTAATTGGTCATCAAGTCTATTATCATTTACAAGAGACTGGAAACTACCAAGTTGTTGCTATGGCAAATACACGCAAACTGGATGAAAAAACGATTCAGGTGGACGCACGAAATGAACATGCATTTATAAAAGAATTAAATAATATTTCACCTGATATTATTATCAATTGTATGGGTGTTTTGATTTCAGAAGCCAATAGAAATCCTGAGCATACTATTTTTCTTAATGCATATATGCCGCATCGTCTAAAACGTTTTGCCAATGAAGTGGGTGCAAAATTGATTCATATTTCAACAGATTGTGTTTTTTCTGGGAAAAAGGGTGCTTATACTGAAGCGGATATAAAAGATGCAGATGATATTTATGGTAGAGCAAAAGCTTTAGGTGAAATTATTGATGATAAACATTTAACTTTACGTACCTCTGTGGTTGGTCCTGAGCTAAAGGATGGGGAAGAGTTGTTTCATTGGTTTATGTTTCAACAAGGGAAAATTCAAGGCTATACCAAATCGATATGGTCTGGTGTTACTACGCTAGAGCTAGCCAAGGTGGTTGAATGGTCTATTAAGTATCATATTACTGGCTTATATCATGTCACCAATGGTCAACCGATTAATAAGTATAATCTTTTAATGTTATTTAAGAAATATACAGGAAAAAGGATTGATATTCAGGCTGTGGATGGGCGTGTAACAGATAAAAGTTTTTTGGATACAAGAAAAGAGTATCAAGCAAAGCTCCCAAGTTATGATGAAATGATTGATGAAATGATTGGTTATATGAAATCTCATTCTGAACTCTATTCGCAGTACTCACTTTAAGCGGCTTATTCCCTTGCGTATCTTGATTGTAACCCAATATTTCTGGCCTGAAAACTTTCGTATTACAGATCTTGCGATAAGCTTAAAATCTAAAGGTCATGATGTTACAGTATTAACGGGTATACCGAATTACCCTTCAGGAAAAGCATATGAAGGGTACAATAGATGGTGGAAAAAGCGCTATGAAGTGATGCAGGGTATTTCACTTATCCGTATTCCTATTTTTTTAAGACGTGAAAGTAAAGGTTGGCAGTTAGCATTAAATTATTTGTCATTTGTTGTTTCTGGATGTTTATTGGCACCATGGTTTTTAAGAAATAAAAAATTTGATGTAATTTTTTGTTATGAGCCTTCACCTGTAACGGTTGCGCTTCCTGCTATTGTGATGAAGCATGTAAAAAAAGTACCACTGCTATTTTGGGTGCAAGACCTCTGGCCAGAGACGCTTGTCGCTACTGGAGCAGTTCAATCATCGACTATTCTTGCAATGGTTAAGAAAATGGTAAAATATATTTATCGAGCTTGCGATTACGTCTTAGTACAATCTCGAGGCTTTATCGCTCCAGTGATTGCTATGGGGGCTGAATCTGAAAAGGTTCGATATTTTCCAAACTGGGCTGAACTTTTGTATCAACCTGTGGATTTGGATATGACAGCAACGGAGCGAGATGAGGTTCCCAAGCAAGGTTTTGTTGTGATGTTCGCTGGCAACCTAGGAGTAGCACAATCATTGGATACGATTGTTTCAGCAGCAGAAAGATTGAAGTATGAGGATATTCATTGGGTATTTTTGGGTGATGGGCGAGAGAAGGTATGGTTACAGAATATTATAATAGAGAAGGCTCTAGAAGATAAGATACATATATTAGGTAGTCGTCCAATAGAAACGATGCCTGCCTATTTTTCTTTGGCTGATGTGATGTTGGTGACCTTACGAGATGATCCTGTGATGGCAACAACAATTCCAGGTAAGGTGCAGTCCTACTTAGCATGTGGAAAACCTGTGATTGGTGCTTTAAATGGTGAGGGAAGCAAGGTTATACATGAAAGTGGTGCAGGCTATTGTACGGGTGCAGATGATGTTGATGGTCTTGCCAATGCCGTACTAAAAATGAGCCAGTTGAGTGAAACTGAACGTGATAACATGGGAAAATCAGCACGCCGATATTATGAGCAGAATTTTAACCGGGATATGTTAATATCTCAGCTTGAAGAGTGGATGCAGGATGGCTGTTCTGGTATGGATAAATGAAGGTATTGCTTACAGGAGCAACAGGTTTTGTCGGTGGAGCTGTTGTTAGGCAACTTGAAGCTAAAAAAAAGTATGATGTGGTTGTGGCTGTTCGTAGACCATCCTTACATTTACCAGAAAGTGTTAGGCAGGTAGTTGTTGATGAATTACAGGCAAGTACAGATTATACATCCGCCTTGGGTGATGTAGAGATACTTATCCATGCCGCAGCACGAGTACATATCATGAATGATGATGCATCTGATCCTTTGACTGAGTTTCGGAAGGTTAATGTGGACGGAACACTCAACCTTGCTAGGCAGGCAGCAAGAAGTGGAGTGAAGCGCTTTGTATTTATCAGTTCAATTAAAGTTAATGGTGAGGAAACTCGTAACACTCCATTTACACCTGATGATATGATAACAACGGTGGATCCTTATGGAGTTTCTAAATATGAGGCTGAGCAAGGGTTGTTTAAGATATCAGAGGAAACAGGCATGGAAATTGTGGTGATTCGTCCACCATTAATTTATGGGCCTGGCGTAAAAGCAAATTTTAAAAAAATGATTGAGTGGGTGAAAAAAGGCGTTCCTTTGCCATTGGGGGCGGTGCAAAATAAGCGTAGTTTGGTAGCGCTGGATAATTTAGTGGATTTTATTGTTTTGTGTATGCATCACCCGAAAGCTGCAAATCAAATATTCCTGATTTCGGATGGTGAAGATGTTTCGACTACTGAGTTATTACAAAAAGTAGCAAAAGCTATGGGTAAGAAGGCGCACTTATTGCCTGTGCCTGTGGGTTTAATGATGTTTATTGCTAAACTTTTGGGTAAAGGGGATGTTGCCAATCGCTTGTTTGGTTCACTACAGGTGGATACTTCCAAGGCTAGGGATTTACTGGATTGGAAGCCTGTGACAACCATGGATGAACAGTTAAAAAAAATATTGCAGTAGAAAGTTCTTAAAATACTTGATTAATCATTTCATAATTACTTTTGATTAAAGTAACTCGGCGAGATGGTGTTTCACATTGATATTTTGCAGGAATTGAACAGCCTGCGCTCATGACTAAACAAACATTTCGCAGTGGTACTGTAGCCTTACTTGGTAGACCCAATGTGGGGAAATCCACATTGATGAATCATATTATTGGTGTAAAGGTGGCGATTGTAACGCCCAAACCTCAAACCACTCGACATCGTATTCTAGGCATCCATAGTGATGATGATATGCAAATGGTATTTGTGGATACACCAGGTATTCATAAAGGCTCAAAGCAGCTTAATCGCAATATGGTGCGTGTGGCTTACGCTGCAGCGGAAGAGGCGGATGTGTTGGCGATTATGCAAGATGTGACCACACCTTTGGGGCATGAAACCAAGGCATTGATTGAGCAATTTGCGACTGGAAGATTACATCAACCACGTATTCATGTATTGAATAAAGTGGATAAAGCCAATAAAGACAAACTTTTACCGCGCTTGTTGGAGATGCAGAAACTGGATCCTGAAGCCAAGGCCTATATCCCTATTTCAGCACGTAAAGGCCAGCAAATTGATGGTTTGTTGAAAGAACTAGCTAAATACCTGCCTGAACGTGAACCTTTGTATGACCCGGATTGGTTTACTGATCAATCGCAACGCCAGTTAGCAGCTGAGTATGTGCGTGAGCAAGTGTTTATGTCCATGCACGATGAGATTCCTTTCCAAACGGCTGTAGATATTGAACAGTTCACTGATCTAGGGCATGGTAAAGTGGACATTGAAGCGGTGATATTGGTAGGTAATGAACGCCACAAACCCATGTTGATTGGCAAGGGTGGCGAGGGCATGAAAAATATAGGTATTCGCGCGCGTGAAGGCCTTGAAGTACTTTTGGATTGCAAAGTAAACCTAAAATTATGGGTCAAAGTGGATGCTGGCTGGTTTGATAAACCAGCGAAGTTATATGATTTGGGTTTAGATGGCTGAAATTCATGATTCTGGATTGCTTTTGCGACGTATTCCTTACAGTGAAACATCTTTGATATGCCATTTCCTAACGACTGAACATGGGCGTATTTCCTTGATGGCAAAAGGTGCAAGGCGTGCGAAAAGTCCATTTCGTGCCGCCTTATATCCACTTCATAGGCTTGCTTTGACTTGGAGAGCAGGGCGCACAGGTATGGGAACTCTGATAGATGTGCAACGTGGGAAAGCATTGGTGGATGAAAGCAAAAGTCTGGTTGGTTTAGAGTTATTAAGTATGGCATCAGGTTTATTTCAAGAGGGTGATCCGCATGGTTATGAGGAATTGATGCAAGCTCTGTGTTTATTATCTCAACGACAGGAGCTTGAAGGTGTATGTTCATCAGCTTGGACTCTACTTCATGAAGCTGGGTGGATAGGTGATTTATCACATTGTTGGCATTGTGGCGAAGAAATCGCTGTGGATATAGCTATGTATTGGATGGGCGATCAACTTGTATGTGATGCTTGTGGTCGAGGACATGCAGTATCGGCAGGGTTGCGACGAAGTATGCTGGGTGTATTGGAACATGGGCATATTCGATTATCTGATGCAGATGCTAGGCAGTGGAAACAAATGATTGGGCTTGTGTTGCAAGAGCATGGTGTCAAAGTTCCTGATAGTTTTCGGTCACTATGATATATTAAGCCGTCATTCTGAGTGGAGCCGAGGAATCTTTTATAAAGTTGCATTACGAGATGTCTCAACTACGTTCGACATGACAACTTTTTCTAAATAAAAGGGGTAAGAGGATGCATTTGGGTGTAAATATCGATCATATTGCCACATTAAGGCAAGCGCGTTTAACCACATATCCAGATCCGATTGCCGCAGCGCACTTGTGCTTGCAAGGTGGTGCTGATGGCATTACAGCGCATTTGCGTGAAGATCGTAGACATATTCAAGATGAAGATATGAAGGCCCTTGCCCGATTGGCCAATGAAGGTGTACTGCATTTGAATATGGAAATGGCAGTTACCGATGAGATGGTGAGGATTGCATGCGCATTAAAGCCTCAAGCGGTATGTCTTGTGCCTGAAAAGCGTGAAGAGTTGACGACAGAAGGTGGCTTGGATGTGGCAGGGCATATTGACCGTATGAAAGATGCTGTGCAAAAGCTCTCTGCTTCTGGCTGTAGGGTATCGATGTTTATTGACCCTACGCAAATACAAATTGATGCCTCTCAAAGGGTTGGTGCGCCTGTGATTGAATTGCATACAGGGCATTTTGCAAATCTTGAAGGTGAGGCACAACAACACGAATTAAAAGCGATTGCTGATGCAGCATCTTATGCAAAAAGTTTAGGTTTAATGGTGCATGCAGGGCATGGGTTGACCTTGGAAAACACACCTGCGATGGTGAATATTCCTGAAATTGAGGGGTTGAATATTGGGCATGCGATTGTTGCAGATGCTGTATTTAAAGGTTTGAAATGCGCGACTGCTGACTTTAAAGCATTGATTAAGCGCGATTAGTATGATTGTTGGTATTGGTATAGATAGGGTGGGTATTTCTCGTATCCAGCATGCATCAAACCGATTTCCTCATCGTTTTGTACAACGTATTTATACGCCAGAAGAATATCAATTGGCGCAAGATAAAGGTGTAGCAAGGCGTTTAGCTATGTTTTTTGCTGCCAAAGAAGCTGTGTCCAAAGCTTTGGGCACAGGGTTTATAGGTTTTGGTATGCGAGATATTGAAGTGATGTATGAGGCTTCGGGTAAACCATACATTGTCTTGCATGGTGGTGCAGATACAAGAGCAAAATTATTGAATATTGAACATATCCATCTATCCCTAACCGATGATGAGGATGTGGCTATGGCTTTTGCTGTGGCTGAGAGTTTGTAAGACTTATGCCCAGTCATGAGTTTGATTGTATTGCGCAATATTTTGTAAACAAAGCAAATTATACGGATAAACATACGCAATTATCCAATGGGGATGATGCCTCAATACATAAGCTTATGCAGCATCAATCATTGGTGGTCAGCACCGACACTGCGGTGGCGGGTGTGCATTGGCCGCATGATTTTCCCTTGGATAAGGCCGCCGATAGAGCTGTATGCGCAGCTTTATCTGATTTGGCAGCGATGGGTGCAAAAGCAACTTGGGCATGGGTATCTGTAGTCGCACCAAATACTTTAGCTTTAAAAGACATTGGGCAAGGGGTAAGTGATGCGCTCAATCGCTACCAAGTTGAGCTTGCTGGTGGTGATACAGTAAGTGCAGAGACTGTGATAATCAGTATAACCGTTGCTGGTGTTGTGGCTGAGGGTGCTGCTATGCAACGCAATCAGGCCAAAGTGGGTGATCAAGTATGGCTGCTTGGCAAACTTGGCTATTCAGCCTTGGGATTGGAGCAATGGCTTGCTGGCAAAAGAGATGGAAAATTTGTGCCTTGGTTCAGTGATATTGTGCCCAAATTAGAGCAGGGCATTATGTTAAGAGAAGCTGGGGTTCGCTGCTGCATTGATGTGAGTGATGGGCTATTGCAAGATGCGGGTCATCTTGCCAAAGCATCAAATGTTCAACTGAAGCTTGATATATCACATTGCCCTGATTGGGATAGCATATGTGATTATGTAGGCGAGGAGAAGGCACAACAGTTGATGTGCTCTGGTGGTGAAGATTATGCACTTTTATTCACAGCACCTGCGAATCAATCGTGGGATGAATCCTTTGCAAGTTGTATTGGCGTATGCACGCAAGGTTCAGGTGTACAAGCAAACATACAAGGTAGAGATATAGATGTGAGACAAACAGGATATAAGCATTTTGAGTAGTACATGGGCATTATCTTTTTTACGCTGGTTTGTAGCAGGGTTGGGTAGTGGTTGGTTGCCCAAAGCACCTGGAACATGGGGCAGCTTAGCGGCATTGCCTGTTGCCTATTTCTTATATTTTTATTGGCAACTTGAAGGTTTGATAATGGCTACGGGCATACTCTATGCCTTGGGTTGTATGGCATGTATGCCTGTATTGCGATGTATGGTTGAGCAAGACCCTAGCTGGATTGTCGTTGATGAATGGGTAGGTCAGTGGCTTTGCATTGCAATGGTTGCTATGTATATCCCATTAACGATAGCTGTAATGTTCTTTTGTTTCTTGGCATTTAGATTGTTTGATATTTGGAAGCCATTTCCTATTCGGCAGCTTGAACATTGGGGTCCATCATGGTGGGCTATTATGTTTGATGATGTGGTTGCTGGAATCATGGGAGCTTTGTTTCTTACTTTATTGAGCTGGGGTTATCATGCTATCTAAGCAAGTAGAAATGTTACTACAACAATGCCGTGAGCGTGGTTTTAAGCTTCGTTTTTCTGAATCATGTACAGCAGGGGCGCTATCTGCCTCTATAGCTAGTGTTTCAGGTGCTTCTGATGTGTTGGATAGGGCTTGGGTTACCTACAGCAATCAAGCCAAAATAGAAGAGCTTGGTGTTGATGTATCTTTATTAGAAACACATGGTGCAGTCAGTGAGCAAGTTGCAATATCTATGGCAGAAGGTGGTGCAGCGACAGATACGTTTTGCTTGGCAATTACAGGCATTGCAGGACCTGATGGTGGAAGTGTTGAAAAGCCAGTGGGTACAGTATGGATGGCGATATGTAGACCTGATGGTTCATCACTGAGCAAACATTTTCTTTTTCATGGCTCTCGCTATGAGATTCAAGCGCAAGCAGTGGAATCTGCTATAGTATTTTTATACAAGACTATTTTGACATAAGCTTTGATGGTTCGTATGCTGGTGTGGATTCTGTTAAAGCTCTGAGGGAGGAGTTTATGTTTTTTAGGCTTTTGCTGGTGGTGTGGTTGCTATCTGTTGTGAGTGCATATGCAGTAGAAAGTCCTGCTGTTTTTCCTGTATCAGATAAGGAGCTTTTAGGACAAGCTATAGAAGACTCTAATTTTGGCGATTTTAGTGTGGCCAAGTCAAAGCTTGAAATACTTCATAAGCGATATCCCAAGCGTAAGGCGATTATCGAAAATTTAGCCAATGTTTATGTGTTGATGAATCGTATGAGTGATGCTCTGGATATTTATAATCAATGGCTGAAATTAGCTAAAAACAAATATGTGAAGGAAGCACGCTTTGCATGGATAGGTAAAGCGACTTTATTAAGTAGGCTTAAAAAAGATGCTGAGGCAAGAGAAGTATTACAGAACTGGTTAAAGCACTACCCCAAAGATGTTGATGCGATAGGTATCTATAGCAGTCTATTGGTGGATTCTGGTCAAGATAATGAGGCAGATATGCTTTTAGATAAACTTCTCAATCAAAAAGATATTTCTAATTCAGAAAAAGCAAGTGTGTATTATTTCAAATCACTTAATGCCTATAAACGTGGCGATGTTAGCAATCAAAAAACATATGCTGCGGAAAGTGTGCGTTTGGATGCAAATGGTGAGTATGTAGCGCTAGCGAAAGATTTGCTAGAAGCAGTGCCTGAAAGAAGGTTAGGTTGGCATGCAGATTTAAGTACGCAAGAATTTTATACTAGCAATGTTGATTTATTGCCAGATTTTAAATCATCTACAACAGGTCAGAGTAAGTCTGATATGGTCACGCAAGTTGATGCGCAATTAGGATATAATTTGGGGCTGACACCTGACTTTTAAAAAGTTAAGGTGATCAGATGTACATAAAGCATTGTAAACTAAGCAGAAATAAGCAGTTAGAACTTATGAAATACTTTGTTGCAGGTTCAACAGCTCGAGTCG
>Ga0256829_1000206_pt1 | contig 71294 bp, 63 predicted proteins | sample 131447metaG_FD_185979 | JGI IMG/M metagenome (GOLD analysis project Ga0256829, IMG submission 185979) | Hydrothermal vent microbial communities from Lau Basin, Pacific Ocean - 131-447 | ecosystem: Environmental > Aquatic > Marine > Hydrothermal vents | place: Pacific Ocean: Lau Basin | collected...
CGCACGCCTTCAACGTGCCAAGGCTCGGCCACCCCAAGGGCGGCTTCAAACAGTTGGTTGTTCATGTCGGCACTCCACATCCATCAGTGATGGACGTAGACTACCCACTCGAAATTCAAAAGAGGCTGTAAAAAACTATCCGAATGAAGGGCGTTCGCTCCTGATCTGGATCAAGTCGCGGACAGTTTTTTGTCTGCAAGGACCCGACATGCGCCAGGGATGCGAGGGTTGGGCGACAATCGCCGGGAAATTGGGAAAGTCATGCCGGGCGCAAGGTTCCTGCCGGGGTCGTGCGTGCGATACTTTCGGGTCACCGGAGTCGAGTCATGACGGACCTTTTCATCTGGATCCTGCGTCTGCACGTGTCGTGCGTGATCGCTTCCGGGAGCCTGTTTGCCGCACGCGGCACGATGCACCTGGTCGATGCGCGCATGGCGCATCGACCGGCCCTGCGCTATCTCTCCTACGGCATCGACACGACCCTGCTGGCCGCCGGCGTGGCGCTGGCCGTGATCGTGCACCAGGCGCCCTTCGTGCAAGCCTGGCTGACGGTCAAGCTGCTGGCCGTGCTTGCCTATATCGGTCTGGGTATCCAGGCACTGCGGTGCAGCCGGACCCGGCGCGCGCGAGCCGGCTTCCTGTTCGCCGCGCTGGCGATGTACGGGTTTGTCGTCAGCGTGGCGCTGACCCGCTCGCCGTGGGGCGTATTCACGTTGCTGCAGGGGTGAGTGTGCGAAAATGACGGCAGACGATTCCGCAGTCATACGCCTGCGTTTCCTGCCTTCGCAAGACTGGGCGCGACAGGGGCATGGCTCCAAGCCACAGCCAACAGGCATTTCAAGGAGGTCAACCCCATGTCCAGCGTCACGTTCCAAGGCAAGCCGATTCGCATCGAGGGTCGTTTCCCGGAGGTCGGCCAGCCGGTTCCGGCCTTTTCGCTGGTTGACAAGGATCTCAAGGACACCGTACTGGATAGCCTTGCCGGCAAGCGCAAGGTGCTCAACATCTTCCCCAGTGTCGATACCCCCGTTTGCGCCGCCTCGGTGCGACACTTCAACGTAATGGCTGCGAAGCTGGACAACACGACCGTGCTCTGCATTTCGGCCGACCTTCCATTTGCCCAAGCGCGTTTTTGCGGGGCCGATGGCCTTGACCGCGTGGTGATGCTGTCCACGATGCGCGGCAGCCGGTTCCTCACCGACTACGGAGTTGCGATTGCCGAGGGTCCGCTACAGGGACTGGCTGCGCGTGCGGTGGTGGTGCTGGACGAGAACCATCGCGTGCTGCACGCGCAGATGGTGCCGGATATCGCCCAGGAGCCGGACTACGAGGCCGCGCTGGCTGCGCTGAAGTAAAAAGCATCGCCAAGGTGGACTGGGCAGGGTTGTGAAGACGTGTCCAGATTATCCCTGACGGTCGGACTCGTCCACCTTGAGGCCCGGCCAGCGACCGGCAAGCGGTATGCCCAGCGTGCGTCCGCGTGGGCGAAGACCCATGCCCAGCATCAGCCCGTGTCCGATGCGCCCAGCCAGGTCTGTCATGAATGCGGCAGCCCGGGGCTGCAGCATCTGCTTTGCGGTCTGCTCCCACAGCGCCAGCCAACGTTCGAAATGCTGCGTATCAACCGGCAGTGCGCGGTGCTTGAGCATCGGGTTGCCGGCATAGGATCCGCTGCGCAGCGCGGTACGGCACCAGAACTGCGTCAGGGTCTGCTTGTGCGCGGGCCAATCGTGCACCTTTTCCGTGAATACGGGTCCGAGCAACGGGTCTGCGCGTACGCGATCGTAGAAACGCTCCACCAGCGCGCAGATGCCCCGTTCATCGAGGTCCGGGGTTTCGGAGGCGGGGCTGTCCGACATGGGGGCAATCCATTCAATCGGTGTCTGGCTCAGTGTGGGCGATCGGGATCAGGCGGGCATTGATCTGGATCATGCCATGTGGACATCACGTCACATGCGAGTCGAACGAGGCCGGATCACCGTCCCAGGCCGGGAAATGGCGGCGACTGCGGCGATGCACCGGGTGTTTCGGCAAGCGTCGTGTCATGCGCAGCGGTTTTTGGCCTTCCAGCCACATCGAGGCCAGGTTGACCACGCGTTCGTTACGGCACAACAGGCCGTGCTCGCCGGCATCGTCGAAGGCAGCGAATGGCACGCCCTTCAGCGCGGCGCTGAGGAAGGGCACGCGGCCATCTCCCTGGGTGTCGATCTTGGCGTGGGCGAAATCGAACCAGTTGGGGTTGGGACGGTTGCGGGTGAGCACCGGCAGGCGCCGGGCGGTTGGCTGACCGGCGCCGCACAGGACCAGTACGCGGTCGGCGGCCCGGGCCATGGCGGCATCGTCGAGCATGGGTGCCGCGCTTTTACCGCCATGGCGGGCACGGCGGCCGCGCACGAAGGCTTCGGCAGCATGCAGGAATCGTGGCTGGAATTCCCCGCCGTCGCGCACGTTGGCCTGCCAGTGGGCGGGATCGAACAGGTCCAGCGGCTTGCCGTCCTCGTCGACGGCGGCGTGTGACCAGGACGGGGTCATCTGGTAGACCGAGGGGAAGGTGCGTGCGATCCGGCGGTAGTCCTCGTCGGTGCCGAACCAGCCGTCGCGTTCGCCCACCACCAGGGCGTAGGGCGCGCCGATCGCACCGCGGAAGGGCGGTGCGATGAACACGCAGCGACCGATGCCCGCGAACGGATCACGCCGGTTGCGCAGCGCCAGCGCCGAGCGCACCACGAGGGCGCCCATGCTGTGGGTGACGAATTTCAGTTCCGGGGAACGTCCGGCTGCCTGTTCGCGTGCGGCCACCTCGTGCATCACCGCGACCAGCCGCCGGGCAGACTTTTCCAGCGGCTTGCGCCAGTCGTAGGTGAAGGCGTAGACCGGTTCGGGCTGCTGCCAGGCACGCAGCTTGGCCATGATGGCGCCGTAGGCGTAATGGATCAGCCGCCCGGGCCGCATCCAATGCCCGTCACGGGCGTCGTAGAGGCCCTCCGTGAGGGCAAAATCCAGCGGGTCCTCGAGGATGTCCCCGATGGTCATGTCTTCCAGCGACCAGCGGCGCGGCCAGTCGAGGGGGTAACGGTCAACCAGCTCCGAGCCCTTGATGCCGGGCAGAAAGACAATCGCCATGGGTGGGCTCCTTCACCGCGATCCAGGCCGCACTGACTGCGGGTTCAAGTAGCCCGGGCGGGCCCGGGGGTTCAATGCACGGGGCGCAGGATGCGTCCGCGCCGTGCCTCGTGCACGATGGTAACGCGCAGGAAGCGCAGACCGGAACCGGCATGGGCGGTGTTGGCGCGAACGTGGTCAAGGTAGTGCCGCAGTTCGGACGCCATCGCGGGGTCGGGAAATGCGTCCAGGTTCCAGATACGTTGTGGCGCGCCGGAGGAGTCGAAGGCCATCATGTACTCGGCGATCCCGTTGCGGTTCAGCATATCGAGCGGATCGACACCCATCGGTCCGGTTGTGAGATAGACCTTGCCGCTGCGTCGTTGCGCGGCCATGGCATCGAAACCGCGGCGGATGCGTTGATCGAACCGTGACACCATGGCTGCGACGCGCGTCCGGGTGGTGTCGTCGATGTGCCCCCCGGCCTTCTGGATCCGCCCGATCAGGTTCGAAGCGTAGGCTGCCTTGCGTCCGCGCGGCTGGCGCTGCAGGGCCAGCGGATCGAGGTAGCGTGCGTACAGTTGTGCCCAGACCATGGCCTGCGGTGGGCGACCGGCAGCGAGCTCCAGTTCGGCCAGCTTGGCCATCGCCGTCACGTCACCGTTGATCGCGGCGTTGGCCAGCAGCTTCCTTGCCAGGTCGAGATTCACCGGCACCGGCGAGCCGGCGACTTTGGGACCCAGCCATAACAGGGTCCCGGCCAGGTCCTGGGCCCGTACCTGGCCGCTGTTGGCCAGTGCGACCATGTTGGCGAACAGTTTCATGCGTTCGGCGCGCGGCAGTGCGGTATCGAGCAACTGCGGCGTGAAGCCGTTCTCGGTATAGGAGGCAGGTGGTGGTGTCTGCGCCAAGCCGCGGTTGGGCAAGGTGAAGAACATCAGGGCCAATGCGGCCGGAAGCAGGGTCTTGCAGCGCATCATGGCGTACTTCCCGAATGCGTGAAAAAGCCCGCATGCCTTGCGGGCATACGGGCTTACTGTAACGCAAGGGGGTGGCCCCGGGCGATGGCGCGACGGAGCTCAGCCGGCCGCCACCAGTGCCTCGGTCATGTCCAGCATGCGGTTGGAGAAACCCCACTCGTTGTCGTACCAGGACAGCACCTTGACCAGGGTGCCGTTCATGACGCGCGTCTGCGTGGCGTCGTAGGTCGACGATGCAGGGTTGTGGTTGAAATCGACCGACACCAGAGGCCGGGTGTTGACCGCCAGGATGTCCTTGAGCGGGCCGTCGGCGGCCGCCTGGATCACACGGTCGATCTCTTCCTTGCTGGTCTCGCGGGCGGCCACGAAGCTCAGGTCCACCACCGAGACATTGATGGTCGGCACGCGCATGGCAAAGCCGTCCAGCTTGCCATTGAGTTCGGGCAGCACAAGGCCGACCGCGGCGGCGGCGCCGGTCTTGGTCGGGATCTGGCTCATGGTCGCCGATCGCGCGCGGCGCAGGTCGCTGTGATAGACGTCGGTCAGCACCTGGTCGTTGGTGTAGGCGTGGATGGTGGTCATCAGGCCGTGCACGATGCCGATGCCGTCATTGAGCGCCTTGGCCAGCGGCGCCAGGCAATTGGTGGTGCAACTGGCGTTGGAGATGACCTGGTGCGCGGCGGTCAGCTTGTCGTGGTTGACGCCGTAGACGAAGGTGCCGTCGATGTCCTTGTCGCCCGGCGCGGAAATGATCACCTTGCGCGCACCGGCCGCGAGGTGCGCGCCGGCCTTGGCCTTGTTGCGGAACAGTCCGGTGCATTCGAGCACCACGTCCACACCCAGTTCCTTCCAGGGCAGTTTGGCCGGATCGCGCTCGGCGCACACCTTGATGCGGTCGCCGTTGACGACCAGATCGCCGCCTTCGACGCGCACTTCGCCCGGGAAACGGCCGTGGGCGGTGTCGTACTGGGTCAGGTGGGCATTGGTTTCGGCATCGCCCAGATCGTTCACGGCGACGATGCGGATGGCCCCGGTGCGGCCGGTTTCATACAGTGCGCGAAGTACATTGCGGCCGATGCGGCCGTATCCGTTGATGGCGACCTTGATGGTCATGGGGCAGTATCCTCGTGATGCAGTGAAGGAATGGCGGTACGGTGCGAACCGTGTGGCAGGAGCCCATCTTACCCGCAAGCAAGCGCGCGCTCACCCATGCGCCCGATGCCGCGAACGGATGCCGGATCAGCCCTGCGACAACAGGGCGCGGACCAGCGGCTCCAGGCGCTGCAGGCCGGCCTTTTTACCCAGCTCCAGGGCCTGTTCGGGCGGCAGTTCGTCGATCCACCCGGCCTTGAGCGCCACCAGCGCGCCGACCCGCTGGCCGCTGGCGCAATGCACCAGCAGATGATCTTCGTCGTAGCGGCGCATGGCATCGGCCAGTGTTTCGGCCGCTTCGCGCTGCAGATCCTCGGGGCCTGCCACCGGGATGTGCACATATTCCATGCCCAGTGCGGTGACTGCGGCGCCTTCGTCCCAGCCGCCCATTTCCGCAAGCGGTCGCAGGTTGACCACGCATCCTCCGCCCTGGGCGGCGAACTCGGCCAGCTGTTCGGCCGAGGGCTGGCCGCCGCAGAACAGGTGCGGATGCGTGCGGCACTGGTTGGGGACAAATTCGAAATCGTTCATGGATGACTTCTCCAGTCAGGATGGTGGAATGGTCGCGGCGGGCTCAGGCCTGCACTTGCGCCGGGGCGCACAGGCCGTGCTCGCGGTCCGGGGCGCAGTAGATCGTGTACAGGGTGGCAATGACCTGCTGGGCCGGTCCGTCCAGCAGGGAATACCAGATGGTCTGCGATTCGCGCCGGGTGCGTACCAGGCCGTGTTCGCGCAGGCGCGCCAAATGTTGCGACAGCGCCGACTGGCTCAGTTCGGGCAACTGTTCGTTGAGCTGCCCGACCGACATCTCCTGGCCGACCAGCATGCACAGCAGACGCAGCCGCTGAGGATTGCCCAGGGTCTTGAGCAATCGCGAGGCTTCTTCGGCACTGGCCTGCATCGAGGCCGGATCGAAGTCGTTGGGAAGGGTCATGGGAGAGACCTCCGGATCAGGGTGGGGCACAAGCCGCCATCGGAGCTAATTTAGCACACTTGCTAAATAAGAAATAGCTAATACAATATACTTTCATCCCCCGTTCGGCGGCTTGAGCCACGCGCATGAAAAGAAGGAGCCGGGCCGGGTACGGGGACACGCAGGGGTTACAGAGGAGAGGCAAACCATGGCAACTATCGTGATACTCGGCGCAGGACTGGGGGGCACCGCAGCGGCCTACGAGATTCGTTCCGAAGTGGGCAAGGAACACAGCGTGGTCGTGGTCGGCGACGGTCCCCGTTTCAGCTTCACGCCATCCAATCCGTGGGTGGCGGTCGGCTGGCGCAGGCCCGGCGCCATCCAGATCGACATGAATGAACCGCTTGCGCAGTGCGGTATCGAGTTCATCCCGCAGGCGGCCAAGTCCGTGCATCCGGACGACAATCACATGATCCTGGCCGATGGCCAGCGTCTGGACTATGACTATCTGGTGATTACCACCGGACCGCGACTGGCCTTCGACGAGGTGCCAGGGCTGGGTCCGCAGGGTGGCTTCACCCAGTCGGTCTGTACCACGCCGCATGCGCTGGAAGCCTGGGATGCCTACCAGAAGTTTCTGGAAAACCCCGGTCCCATCGTGGTCGGGGCGGTGCAGGGCGCGAGCTGCTTCGGACCGGCCTACGAGTTCGTCACGATCCTCGACGCCGATCTGCGCAAGCGCAAGCTGCGCGATCGCGTGCCGATGACTTTCGTCACTTCCGAGCCGTATATCGGTCACATGGGCCTGGGTGGCGTCGGCGATTCCAAGGGGTTGATGGAATCGGAGATGCGCCAGCGGCACATCAAGTGGATCACCAATGCCAGGGTCACGCAGGTTACCGAAGGCAAGATGAAGGTCGATCAGGTCGATGACAATGGCGAGGTGCTCAAGCAGCACGAAGTGCCTTTCTCGTATTCGATGATGCTGCCTGCCTTCACTGGCGTGGATGCGTTGCGCGGCATCGAGGGTCTGGTCAATCCGCGCGGTTTCGTGCTGATCGATGAGCACCAGCGCAACCCCACCTACAGGAATGTCTTCTCCGCGGGCGTGTGTGTGGCGATTCCCCCGGTGGAGAAAACGCCGGTGCCCACGGGTGCGCCCAAGACCGGCTTCATGATCGAGTCGATGGTGACGGCAATCGCGCACAACATCCGTGACGACCTGGCCGGACGCGCCGCCGAGAACAAGGCGACCTGGAATGCGGTTTGCCTGGCCGACATGGGCGATACCGGCGCCGCCTTCGTGGCATTGCCGCAGATCCCCCCGCGCAACGTGACCTGGGCCAAAGTCGGCAAATGGGTGCATCTGGCCAAGGTGGCATTCGAGAAGTACTACCTGAGGAAAGTGCGAACCGGCAACACCGAGCCGGTGTACGAAAAATACGTGTTGAAGGCGCTGGGTATCGTGCGATTGAAGTCGCACGTGTCCGGCAAGTGAAGACTGGCAGCAGTGGAGAGACAAGCATGAACATCGATCGAATCGTTCTGGCATTCGCGGGCAGTGTCGTACTGATCAGCCTTGCCCTCGGCTATTTCGTGACTGCGTGGTGGTTCCTGTTGACGGCGTTTGTCGGCGCCAACCTGCTGCAGTCGGCGTTTACCGGGTTCTGCCCGCTGGCGATGATTTTGCGCAAGCTGGGCCTGAAGTCGGGATGCGCGTTTCCGCGTTGAGGTATTTTCCGGTCTTGCGGCCGGATGTTCGCAGCCGCCGTGTGCCCGCACGCGGCAAGGTCGTGACCGGTATGCCATGAAGGTTGCCGGTCCGGCCTGTAGATCCTGGATTTCCGAGGAAGCTTCATGAAGCCGACCCTATCCCTGGCGCTGTTTGGCGCCATCCTGTTCACCCTGAGCGCCTGTGGTGGCAAGCCGACGCCGTCCGCAACCACGGGCAAACCGTCGCTGGCCACGTTCAAGGTCACGCAGACCGACATGCCCTGGCAGCAGAACTGGGACGGTACCGTCGAAGCGGTGCACAGCACGGTGTTGACCGCGCAGACCAATGCGCGGGTGCTGGACTTGCCGCATGATGTGGGCGATAACGTACCCGCCGGGGCAGTACTGGTGCGTTTCACCGATGTGGAACAGAAGTCGGCTGCGCGTGCGGCGCGGGCGCAGATCGCCGCGGCGCGGGCCACCTATGTCAATGCGCAGGCGGAATTCCAGCGCATCGACAGGATCTTCGCGAAAGGGCTGGTGGCCAGGGCACAGCTGGATTCGGCCCGCGCCCAGCGCGACGCGGCACTGGCGGCATTGAAGGCAGCGCAGGCCAATGCACGCTCGGCCAGCCAGACGGCTGCCTATACCGTGGTGCGGGCACCGTATGCCGGCGTGATCACCCAGCGGTACGTGCATGTGGGCGAAGCCGTGACGGGGCCGCCCTTCGCGCAGAAGCTGATCGGATTCGCCGCACTCAAGGATCTGCGGGTGGACGTCAATGTGCCGCAATCGATGGCAAGCGCGATCCGCAAGTACGGCAAGGCTTCGGTGCTCACAGTCGCCGGGGACACGACCATCGGGGCCACCCGCGTGACGGTGTTCCCGTACGCCGATCCGGCCACGCATACTTTCCGGGTTCGCGTCTGGTTGCCTTCAGGGGTAACGGGGCTGCGTCCCGGCGAAGTGGCCCGGGTGGCTTTCGTCACCGGTTCGCGGCCGCGCCTGCTGATCCCCGAATCCGCGCTCTACCGGCACGGCGAGCTGCTGGGCGTGTACGTGGTACATGGCGATACGGTGAGCCTGCGTCTGGTGCGTCTGGGGCATCGCTTCGGCAACCGTGTCGAGGTCATTGCGGGTCTCGATGCCGGCGAGCGGGTCGTGCAAAACCCGTTGCAGGCCATTGCCTGGCTGAGCGGTCGCAAGGCCCGCGCGGAGCATGCGGCAGGCCAGGGGGGCTGAGGCATGGCAGGACACAAGCTCGGTATCTCCGGACGCATCGCGCGCGCCTTCCAGGGCTCGCAGATCACACCGCTGCTGGCGCTGGTCGGGCTGCTGCTCGGACTGGCCGCAGTGGCTGTCACCCCGCGCGAGGAAGACCCGCAGATCAAGGTCACCATGGCAACGGTCACGGTGCCATTCCCCGGTGCCAGCGTGAAGGACGTGGAAAACCTGGTGGCCTTCCCGCTGGAGCAGAAGGTCTCCGAAGTACTCGGCATCAAGCACGTGTATTCGGTCAGCCGTCCCGGCGTGGCCGTGGTCACGGCACGCTTCCGCGTCGGTGTGCCGCGCCAGGAAGCCATCCTCCGCCTGTACAACAAGGTCTATTCCAATCTCGACTGGATGCCCAAGGGGGCGGGCATCGGCCAGCCGATCATCAAGCCGATGGGCATCAACGACGTGCCCATCATGTCGCTGACGCTGTGGTCGAACAAGGCGACGCGGCTGCAACTGACCGAGGTGGCGCATACCCTGGAAACCACGCTCAAACGCATTCCGGGCACGCGCAATGTCTACACCGTGGGTGCCCTGCAGCGTGCGGTGCTGGTGAAATTCGACCCCAACAAGCTGGCCGCCTACAACATGACCGTGCACGGCCTGGCGCAGTCGCTCAAGGCGGCCAACGTGGCCATTGACGCCGGGGACGAGTACAGCCACAACACCAATTTCCCGGTCAAGGCCGGCACCATGCTGATGGACGCCCGACAGGTGCGCAACCTGGTCATCGGGCTGGCCGACGGCAAGCCTGTGCATGTCTCGGATGTGGCCGATGTGGTGAGGGGCGGCAACTATCCGACCAGCTACGTTTTCTTCGGCACCCCCGCCGAGCGCAACGGTCCGTCCACCGGCATGGCGCCGGCGGTCACCCTCGCTATCGCCAAGAAGCAGGGCCAGAACGCGATCAACATCACCGATGCGGTGCGCACCCGGCTCAAGCAGCTGGAAAAAACCGTCATTCCGGGTGATGTCCATCTCACGGTGACGCGCGACAGTGGCCGCACGGCCGATGCCAAGGCCGCCGAACTGATGGAACACCTGCTGCTGGCCACGCTTTCGGTGGTGCTGCTGGTACTGCTGGCGCTGGGCCGGCGCGAGGCCGTGGTGGTGGGTACCGCGGTGCTGGTGACGCTGGGCATCACCATGTTTGCATCCTGGGCGATCGGCTTCACCATCAACCGGGTCTCGCTGTTCGCCCTGATCTTCTCGATCGGCATCCTGGTCGACGATGCCATCGTGGTGGTGGAAAACATCCATCGCCACATGGCGATGGGCAAGAGAAAACTTTCCGAGGCCATTCCCCAGGCAGTCGACGAGGTGGGCGGGCCAACCATCCTGGCTACCTTCACGGTGATCGCCGCGCTGGTGCCGATGGCCTTCGTCGGTGGGCTGATGGGGCCCTACATGCGGCCGATTCCGATCAATGCCTCGGCCGGCATGCTGATCTCCCTGGCGGTGGCCTTCGTGCTCACGCCGTGGATGGCCCTGCACCTGTTCCGCAAGCTGGCCGGACACCATGACGCACATGAGGCAAAACAGGACCGGGCCACCGATCCGGGGCTGGACGGCAAGCTGTATCGCCTGTCACGGCGGGTCATGGCGCCCTTCGTGCTGTCGGAAAAATCTGCACGCAACCGTCGCCGCCTGTTTGCCGGCATGACGCTGCTGGTGGTGCTGGCGGCCAGCCTGGTGGTGGTCAAGCTGGTCATCCTGAAGATGCTGCCGTTCGACAACAAGTCCGAGTTCCAGGTGGTGCTGAACATGCCCGAGGGCTCGACCCTGGAGCAGACCAACCGGGTGCTGATGGACCTCGGGCATGTACTGTCGAAGGTGCCGGAGGTGACCGATTTCCAGACCTACGCGGGAACGGCGGCGCCGATCGATTTCAATGGCCTGGTGCGGCAGTACTACATGCGTGCCGATCCCTGGCAGGGCATGATCCACGTCAACCTGCTGGACAAGAACGCGCGCTCGCGGCAAAGCCACGCCATCGCCATGTCCGTGCGGCCAAAGCTGGCGGCGATTGCCGAACGCTTCGGTGCCCATCTTTCGGTGGTGGAGATTCCACCGGGTCCGCCGGTGCAGGCGCCGATCGTGGCCGAAATCTTCGGGCCGGACTATCCCGAACAGCGCAAACTTGCGCTGGAGCTGGAAAAGATGTTCGGCAAGACGCCGTCCATCGTCGACATCGGCAGCAGCGTGGAAAATCCGTCGGCACGGCGCAAGGTGCTGGTGGTCGACCGGGTGCGCGCTGCGACCCTGGGCGTGAGCCAGGCGCAGATCGCGCAGACCATTGCCGCCGGGCTGCATGGCGTGAACACCACCTTTCTGCAGGACGGCATGGCCCGTCATGCCATCCCGGTGGTGCTGCGCCTGCCGCAGAGCGATCTCGGTTCGCTGCGGGCAGTGCTCGATACCCGCGTGCGGGCGCGGAACGGCCGCCTGATCCCCATGTCCGAGGTCGTCCATGTACAGACCCGGCCCTGGGCCGACGCGATCTACCACAAGGACCTGCTGCCAGTGACCTACGTGACCGGTGACGATGCTGGAAGCGAGGACAGTCCGTTGTACGGCATGTTCAAGCTGGTCGGCAAGATCGCCGATCGCAGCTTCGATGGTCATGCATTGGTCCAGCATTTTGTCGGCAACCCGGAATACGACAATCACTTCTCGCTCAAGTGGGGCGGCGAGTGGACGGTCACCTATGAAACCTTTCGCGACATGGGCATCGCCTATTCGGTGGGCCTGATCCTGATCTACCTGCTGGTGGTGGCGCAGTTCCGCAGCTACATGGTGCCGCTGATCATCATGGCGCCGATCCCGCTGACGGTGATCGGGGTGATGCCGGGGCATGCGCTGCTGGGCGCGCAGTTCACCGCGACCTCGATGATCGGCATGATCGCGCTGGCCGGCATCATCGTGCGCAATTCGATCCTGCTGGTGGATTTCATCAACCATGCGCTGGCCGCCGGCATGCCGCTGGAGGAAGCGGTGATCGAATCGGCGGCGGTGCGCGCCAAGCCGATCATCCTGACCGCCGTGGCGGCCATGCTGGGCGCCTTCTTCATCCTCAGCGACCCGATCTTCCAGGGGCTGGCGGTGTCGCTGGTGTTCGGCATCCTGGTGTCCACGGTGCTGACGCTGGTGGTGATCCCGCTGCTGTACTATGGATGGCTGCGCAAACAGGGGCCGCATCCGGTCCCGCCGGGAACGGTTGCCCTGGAGGAGTGACATGAGCGAGACCGAGACCCAGGCGTTCAGCCTGTCCATCGAGCAGGTCGATGCCTATGAGTTCCGGGTTCGGTTCGACGACACGCCGATCCCGGAACTGCTGACCGATGAGCCGCCGCCGCTCGGCGGCGATGCCGGCCCCAACCCCTCGCGGCTGCTGGTGACGGCGGTGGTCAACTGCCTGGCATCGAGCCTGCTGTTTGCATTGCGCAAGTTCAGCAACGAACCGGCAGGCCTGCGTGCGCAGGCCCGGGCCACGCTTGGCCGCAACGCCGAGCGCCGCTGGCGGGTGGAGCGGGTGACGGTGGACCTGCATCTGAGCGAGGATGCCGGCACGATCCAGAAGCTCGACCGCATTCTCGAGCAGTTCGAACAGTTCTGCGTGGTCACCCAGAGCGTGCGTGAAGGCATTGCCGTGGATGTGCACGTGCATGATGGCTCAGGACGCACCCTGCAGTAGAGGACGCGAGCCGGCGACGGTCGCTGTGGCATACTCGCCGCTTCCCCCGCTGGCTCGAAGTTCCCTGCCATGATGCGCTTTCCCCGTCTGTTTTCCCTTCTGGCGACCTTGCTGCTGGTGGCGCCCGCGGCACTGGCATGGGGCCCGGAAGGCCACGCCATCGTGGCCGACATTGCCCAGCGCCACCTGACTCCCGAGGCACGCAAAGCCGTGCTTGCGTTGCTGGCCCGGGAGGGCAAGACGCGGCTGGACCAGGTGTCGTCGTGGCCCGATGAAATCCGCAAGGACCACCCGCAGACCGGCCCCTGGCACTATGTCGATACACCTCTGCGCGCACCCGATTACAGCCGCCGACGCGATTGTCCCGACGGCAACTGCATCGTCGCCAGGCTGCCGCATTTCCTGCGTGTGCTGGCGGATCGCAATGCGTCGCCGCAGGTGCGCCTGGAGGCGCTCAAGTGGGTGGTGCATCTGGTGGGCGACATCCACCAGCCGCTGCACAATGCCGACCGCCATGATCGCGGCGGCAACGACGTCAAGCTGGTGTATTTCGGTCACCCGACCAACCTGCACCGCATCTGGGATACCGGAATCCTGGAACAGCACACCGGCCTGCGCATGAATCCGGTCAACTACAGTTTCGATCACGCAGCGACGCTGAAAGTCGCCCTGCGCATGGACAGTCGCATCATGGCGGCGCAGCGTATGCAATGGACGCCGGCGCACCCGCTTGCCGACATCGATGCCGAGGCGGTGCAGTGGTCCGATCATGCGCACCGCCTGGCGCAGCGCGTGGCGTACGGTGACCTGCCGGCCCGGCGCCCGGACGGCTGGTGGTTTGCCTACCAACGCAAGGCGTGGCCGGTGGTGCGCGACCAGCTCGATGCCGCCGGCGTACGCCTGGCCGCGGTACTCAATGCCGCACTGCGCTGAGCGTGTGCAGGACATTTTCCGTTTCCCCGTTGTCTGGCGGCCGTGCCGCCGTGCAGGATGATCCCGTGAGCCAGCAGATCCGTCGCACCAAGATAGTCGCCACCCTGGGACCCGCCACCGATGCCCCCGGCATGCTTGAATCGCTGCTCGAGGTCGGTGTCGACGTGGTTCGCCTGAACCTGTCGCATGGCACCCATGACGACCATCGCAAGCGTGCGGCCGCGGTGCGCAGCGTGTCGGCAGCCATCGGCCGCGAAGTCGGCGTGCTGGCGGACCTGCAGGGCCCCAAGATCCGCATCGAGCGTTTCGCCGACGGCGCAGTGGAGCTTGGCGCCGGCGATGCCTTCGTCCTGCAGTGCCGCGAGGACGCGCCAGCGGGAAACGCGCAGCATGTCGGCTGCAGTTACCTGGGCTTGCCCGGCGATGTATCCCCGGGGGACGTGCTTTTGCTCGACGACGGCCTGGTGGCGCTGGAAGTGGTGCGGGTCGACGGCACGGACATCCATACGACGGTCACGGTGGGCGGCCGCCTGTCCGACCGCAAGGGCCTGAACCGTCAGGGTGGCGGACTGAGCGTTGACGCCCTGTCCGACAAGGACCGGGCGGACATCCGTCTGGCGGCTGAAATCGGCGCCGATTTCCTCGCGGTCTCCTTCGTGCGCACCGCCGAGGACATGCACCAGGCGCGCCGGCTGTTGCAGGAGGCTGGAGGGCAGGCTGCGCTGGTGGCCAAGATCGAGCGCGCCGATGCCATCCCGGTGCTGTCGTCGATCATCGAAGCCTCGGATGTGGTGATGGTGGCGCGAGGCGATCTCGGGGTGGAAATCGGCGATGCCGAACTGCCCGGTCTGCAGAAGAAGATCATTCGCGAGAGCCTGCGACTCAACCGCGCAGTGATCACGGCCACGCAGATGCTGCAGTCCATGGTCGAGGCGCCGATACCGACCCGGGCCGAAGTGCTGGACGTGGCCAATGCCGTGATCGACGGCACCGACGCGGTAATGCTGTCGCAGGAAACCGCGGCCGGTGCACATCCGGACCTTGCGGTTCAGGCCATGCGCCGCATCTGCCTGGGCGCAGAGCGCCAGTTCGAGCCCCAGGACGACCTGCAGGCCGACGCGCACCAGCTTGATCGCAGCGATCAGGCCATTGCCCTGGCTGCGGTGTTCCTGGCCGCGCGCTTGAAGGTGCGGGCCATCCTGGCCCTGACCGAGTCGGGCGCCACCGCGCAGTGGCTTTCCCGTTACCGTTTTGCGGTGCCCATCTACGCGCTGTCGCCGAGCGAGAAGGCGCGCCGGCGCATGCTCATGCTGCGTGACGTCAAGCCGATCGCGTTCGAACACGGGCACATGGATCCGGTGTACTCGGCGCGTGCGGCGGTGCAGAGTCTGTTCGAACTGGGCAAGCTGGAGGAGGGCGACCGGGTCATTCTCACCCACGGCGACCATACCGGGCATGGCGGTGCGACCAATACCCTCAAGCTGCTGCATGTCGGTGAACGCGGCATTGCCGAGAGCCTGAAGGATCTGTGACCCGAGGTTCCGCGCCATGCGCCGGTTCCACGCCGCTGCGCTAGACTGCAGGCAGTACCCCGTTACCGGAGAACCATCATGCAGCGCCAGATCCTTTCCAGCCTCCTTGTGCTCGTCATGTCGGGCCTGGCTGCACCGGTCATGGCACAGGTGCAGGTGGTGGCACCGGACCAGGTCCCGGCCTACTGGCACATGACCAAGAGCGAGGTCGAGGGTGAAGTGCCCAACAGCGGTCGCAATCTCGACAAGCCCGGATGCGCGGCCGTCAGCTACATGATTGGCGCCGACGGCATTCCACGCGGCGCGACGGCCCGCAAGGTGGTGCCGGCCAACAGCGATTTCGGGAAGATCGCGGTCAGTCTGGTGCGCAATTTCCGTTATGCCGCCAGCGACAGCAACCCCAGCGACGTGCCCATCAACACCTATTACATCGTGCGCTTCAACATGCCGCGTGACCCGGCACGCAAGGCGGCGCTGCTTGCCCGGTGCAGGCTTCCCGGCTACGGCAAGGGCTGAGGGCGCACGGCGGTTCCGTCCGGCATTCTGCGCTGGCGGGTCGAGAACGCGGCGGATCTGGCCTATACTTCGCCTCCTTCCAATGCATCCGGCCGCAATTCATGGGGCGTGCGGCCCGCCAGTTGCCCACCGACGGAGTGGTCATGAGCATCGAAGATCTGGAAAGTGTCGCACAGGCGATGGTTGCGCCCGGCAAGGGCATCATCGCCATCGACGAGTCCACCGGAACCATTCGCAAGCGTTTCCAGGCGGTCGGCGTCGAGGATTCGGAGGAACACCGGCGCGCCTACCGTGAAATGCTGCTGACCGCGCCGGATCTGGGCGACCACATTTCCGGCGCCATCCTGTACGACGAAACGATCCGCCAGTCGACCGCCGAAGGCGTGCCCTTCACCCGGGTGATGCGCGAGGCCGGCATCATTCCCGGCATCAAGGTCGACAAGGGCGCCAAGCCGCTGGCCGGTTTTCCCGGCGAGCTGGTGACCGAGGGCCTGGACGGACTGCGTGAACGGCTGGCCGAATACGTCAAGCTCGGCGCGCAGTTCGCCAAGTGGCGCGCGGTCATCGGCATCGATGCGGACAGTCCCAGTTCCACCTGCATCGAGGCCAACTGCCACGCCCTGGCACGCTATGCCGCGTTGTGCCAGGAAGCGGGTCTGGTGCCGATGGTCGAACCGGAAGTGCTGATGGACGGCAACCACGACATCGATGTCTGCTACGAGGTCACCGAGGCCACCCTGCGCAGCCTGTTCGGTGCGCTGTACGAGCACAACGTCATGCTCGAAGGCACCATCCTCAAGGCATCGATGGTGATTTCCGGCAAGGACTGCGAGCAGCAGGCCAGCCGCGAGGAGGTGGCCGAGGCCACCGTGCGTTGCCTCAAGTCCACCGTGCCCGCCGTGCTGCCCGGCATCGTGTTCCTGTCCGGCGGCCAGTCCGACGAGGACGCCACCGCCCACCTCAACGTCATCAACCAGATGGGCCCGCACCCGTGGCCGCTGTCGTTTTCCTACGGTCGCGCGATGCAGCAGGCCGCGCTGAAGCTGTGGGCCGAGGACATGCGCGGCAACTTCGCCGCCGCGCAGAAAACCGTGGCGCATCGTGCGCGCGAGAATGGTCTGGCGGCACTGGGGCAGTGGGAAGGCTGAGCGGCCAGGCGCCGCGCCATGCGCCGGGTCCTGAAATGAAAAGGCGGCCGCTGGCCGCCTTTTCATTGGTGATGTCGCGTCAGAAACGCACCTCCATGCGCACCGACACCATGTTGCTGCCAAGGTCGACCTGGCCGTCGTTGTCGGCGAAATAGTTGTAGTTCACGCCAATGCCATACGTGCGGTTGAAGTCGTAGCCAAAGCCGATGCCCGAATACCAGCTTCCCTTGGTGTGGTTCTGGCCGTAGGCATACAGGTTCGGGCCGACGAAGGTCGATCCGCGGGTCGATTGCTTGGCGCCGAAGTAACCACCTTCGAACGACAGGTACCAGTTCGGGTCGAGATTCACCTTGCCCGTCACACCCGCCAGATAGCCTTCCAGCTTGGCGGTGGCGCTCGTGCCGCCATAGGAATCGCGATAGGTGCCGATGTTGGCATAGCCCACTTCGGCACCGAGCTGGAACATCGGGTTGATGTTCCAGCGGTAGCCGCCCATCAGCGCACTGCCGGTGGCGGTGTCCTGGCTGGCGGTCATGCCCTGCAGGGTCGACTGGCCGATCTGGCCGCTGATGAAGCCTTCGCCGTAGGGCGAGGCGGCCATGGCGACGCACGGCAGCGCAAGAAACGCAGCAAGAAGTGGAAAAGCGACGGATTTCGTGTTCATGGAATTCATCCTTGCTGTCGGGGAAAGGGAAGTGGCGTTCATGCGTTCGCATGCTACCGGGGCAATCTGAACGCAGTCTGGCTGGCTCGGGTTGACCAAAGTACGCTCGCCGATTGTTCGCCATGAAAAATACGGGCGCCCGAAGGCGCCCGATGTCGTTCAGGACCGGACCGCTGCCGGCCAGATGTGATCTCTCAGAAGTTGTATTCCAGCGACACCGACGGTCCCTTGGTGGTGAAGTTGGCACTGTTCTTCTTGGCGCGATAGTAGTCGTAGTTCAGGCCCAGGCTGACACCGTTGTTGAAGCTGTAGCCGAAGCCTGCACCGGCGTACCAGTCGGTGCCGTGGCCGGTGTAGTTCACCGGCATGGTGCTACCCAGTGTGCTGCCGCTGCCGTTCCAGCGGTAGGCGCCGGCACGTGCGCCGACATACCAGTTTTCCGCTACCAACCAGCGCGCGTTGGCGCCCAGTGTCCAGCCATGCACGCGGGCCTTGCGGTAGCCCATCGTGCCGTAACCGTAGCGGGTGTCGAAGGAACCTGGATGCACATAGCCGGTTTCCACGCCGAGCAGGAAATCCGTGGTCACGGACCAGCGGTAACCGCCGTTGATGTCATACAGGGTGTCGTTCTTCTTGTACTGGACATGGCTGTAATCGGACTGGCCGAGACCGCCGTTGACGAACCAGCCTCCGTCGGCCGGCGCACTCTGCGCGAAAACCGGGGAAGCGGCCAGGCCAGCGGTAACCAGCGCGAGCGCGAGCAGTGTCTTTTTCATGGGGGTGTCTCCTTGATCGTTGTTTTGACGGCTTGGGGCAGCCGGTGGACGAACTACGGGATGGTGCCTCCGGTCCACGTCGAAGGACGCGGGGTATTGAAGTCGGATGGCCCTGAATAGTTCCAGAACCAGGCGGTACACTATTAAGCGGTCATTAAGAAGCCGGGGTCACCCGGATGCTCGCGGGACAGGAGTCGCCAGATCGGCGACAATGGGCGTTCGGTCCATACGCATGCGGGAGTTTCCACGATGCCCAGTCGCAGAGAACTTGCCAACGCCATCCGCGCACTCGCCATGGATGCCGTACAGAAAGCCAACTCCGGGCATCCGGGCATGCCCATGGGCATGGCCGACATCGCCGAGGTGCTGTGGAACGATTTCCTGCGCCACAACCCGGGTAATCCGGGGTGGTGGAACCGGGACCGCTTCCTGCTCTCCAACGGCCACGGCTCGATGCTGCAATACGCCCTGCTGCATCTGTCCGGTTATGACCTGTCCATCGAGGACCTCAAGCAATTCCGCCAATGGCATTCGCGCACCCCGGGGCATCCGGAAGCTTCCGACACGCCGGGCGTGGAGACCACCACCGGGCCGCTGGGGCAGGGCGTGGCCAATGGTGTCGGTTTCGCACTGGCGGAAAAGATCCTGGCCGCGCGTTTCAACCGTCCGGGATTCGATCTGGTCGATCATCGCACCTGGGTGTTCCTGGGTGACGGCTGCCTGATGGAAGGCGTTTCCCAGGAGGCCATTTCGCTGGCCGGCACCTGGAAGCTGGGCAAGCTGGTGATGGTCTATGACGACAACAACATCTCCATCGACGGCGAAGTGCCGGGCTGGTTTACCGACGACACCGCAGCGCGCTTCGAGGCCTGCGGCTGGCACGTGGTGCGCGATGTGGACGGACTCGATGCCGATGCCGTCAAGGCGGCCCTGCAGCAGGCCGTGGATGAGAGTGAACGGCCGAGCCTGGTGATGTGCAAGACCATCATCGGCTTCGGAGCGCCGCACAAGCAGGGCACCGAAAGCAGCCACGGCGCGGCACTTGGCGAAGACGAGGTCAAGGCGGCCCGCGATCAGCTGGGCTGGCATCACCCTCCGTTCGAGATTCCCGAAGACATCTATGCCGCCTACGATGCACGCGCAGCCGGCAAGCAGCGCGAGGAAAGCTGGAATGCCCTGTTCGAAAACTACGCGGCCGAGCACCCCGAGACCGCGGCGGAGTTTCGTCGCCGCATGGCCGGCGAACTGCCCGCGGACTGGCACGAAAAAGCCGCGCAGTATGTCGCCTCCACCCAAGCCGAGGGTCCGCAAGTCGCCTCGCGCAAGGCTTCATTGATGGCGCTGAACGCCTTTGCACCGTTGCTGCCCGAACTGGTCGGCGGCTCGGCCGATCTGGCCGGTTCGAATCTGACCATGCACACCGATTCGCACAGCGTTACCGAGGGCGGACCGGACATGAACTACATCCACTACGGGGTGCGTGAATTCGCGATGACCGCCATCGGCAACGGCCTGGCCTTGCACGGCGGATTCATTCCCTACGATGCCACGTTCCTGGTGTTCTCCGACTACGCGCGCAACGCGGTGCGCATGAGCGCACTGATCCCGGCGCACTCGATCCACGTCTACACCCACGATTCGATCGGCCTGGGCGAGGACGGCCCCACCCATCAGCCGGTGGAGCATATGGCCAGCCTGCGCTACATCCCCAACAACCGGCTGTGGCGCCCCTGCGATGCGGTGGAATCGGCGGTGGCGTGGAAAGCGGCCATCGAACGCCGCGACGGACCCTCGTGCCTGGTGTTCTCGCGCCAGACCCTGCAGCACCAGCAGCGCACCGAGGCACAACTGGCCTCGATCGAACGCGGCGCCTACGTGCTGCACGACCCGGCCGACACGCGCTTTGAGGCCATCCTGATCGCCACCGGCTCGGAAGTGGGGCTGGCGATGGACACCATGCGCCACCTCGCCGGCCAGGGCATCGCCGTGCGCGTGGTGTCCATGCCCTGCGCCGAGGTGTTCGACACGCAGCCGCTCGAATACCGCGAAGGCGTCCTTCCCGGCCACTGCCGCGCGCGCGTGGCGGTGGAGGCCGGCATCGCCGACTACTGGCGCAAGTACGTGGGGCTGGATGGCGAGGTCATCGGCATGACCTCGTTTGGCGCGTCGGCGCCGGGGGGGCTGCTCATGGAGAAGTTCGGGTTTACTGTCGGCCATGTGGCGGACGCGGTGCGGCGCGTGATCGGCTGAGTCCGTCTTTCCCGTTTTTTCGAGCTCGGCCAGGTCCCCTTGAAGCATTTCGTCCGGCTGGCGCCGGCCGAGTTCATTTCTTGTTCGCCCAAGAAACGAACCAAAGAAGGGCGCCCCTACGCGCGCGCCTTCCGGCCCTGCGGGCCGAAAGGTTCGCTCCGGGTTCCGGGGGTTCGCCGACAGCACATCCTGTGCTGGCGGCGAACGGGCGCACATCCATGTGCGCCCCCCTGCGGGCCTGATCCTCCACCCTGCGCCGCTTCCGAAGGGGTATCACAGCGCGCCCGGCGCGCCGCGCTCGCGTGCGAGCGCTGGAGAGACGTATATCCAAATCTGGTGGGTGCCCCGAAGGATCGATACGCTTTTGGAGGTGCCACCCGTGCCGTGGATCGCGGTGAGGGGGTGGAGGACAAGACCCGCAGGGCGGCCGGCAGGGACGCCGGCCGGTTCTTCGCCAGGGCAGGATGCCCTGTCGAAGAACTCCCGGAGCCCCCTCACGCACCCGCAGCGCCGCAGGCGCGCAGGGCGCGCTCCCCGGCTGCCCTTCTTTGGTTACTTTCTTTGGCATAAAGAAAGTGACCCGGCCGGCGCCAGCCGGTCGGAACCGCTTGTCAATAACCATCAATCAGGAACAAGGCCCCTGAAACATCGCCCATTCGAGGCCTTCCCGCCCCCTTGGGATACCCCTACAGCCCTGGTCTTCCAGACCTACGCCGCTTCCGAAGGAGAATGGATGTGCCCAACACGATCCGCCCACTTGTGATTGCCGGATAGAGCAACACAGACAAACAGCATCGGGGTTTGCGCCCCTTGCCGTGGATCGCGGTGAGGGGGTGGAGGACAAGACCCGCAGGGCGGCCGGCAGGGACGCCGGCCGGTTCTTCGCCAGGGCAGGATGCCCTGTCGAAGAACTCCCGCAGCCCCCTCACGCACCCGCAGCGCCGCAGGCGCGCAGGGCGCGGTCCCCGGCTGCCCTTCTTTGGTTACTTTCTTTGGCAGAAAGAAAGTGACCCGGCCGGCGCCAGCCGGTCGGAACCGCTTGTCAAAAACCATCAACCAGAAACAAGCCCCCTGAAACACCGACCATTCGAGGCCTTCCCGCCCCCTTGGGATACCCCTACAGGCCTGGTCTTCCAGGTATACGCCGCTTCGGAAGGGGGAATGGATGCGCCCAACACGATTCGCTCTTGCTGATGATTGCCGGGAAACAGCCAAAGAGAGACAGCAACGCGAAGTGCCACCCGTGCCGTGGATCGCGGTGAGGGGGTGGAGGACAAGACCCGCAGGGCGGCCGGCAGGGACGCCGGCCGGTTCTTCGCCAGGGCAGGATGCCCTGGCGAAGAACTCCCGGAACCCCCTCACGCACCCGTAGCGCCGCAGGCGCGCAGGGCGCGGTCCCCGGCTGCCCTTCTTTGGTTACTTTCTTTGGCAGAAAGAAAGTAACCCGGCCGGCGTCAGCCGGTCGGAACCGCTTTTCAAAACCCATGAAATCGCAAGTAGTCCTGTTCAGGGCTAAAGCGACGATGCCGAAAACAGATCAACGATGGGCCGCCAACTCCTCGATCACCCCATCCAGCCCCACCCCCCAATCCGGCAACGAAACACCAAACACCTCGCGGATGCGCGAGGTGTCCAGCACCGACCACGCCGGGCGTTTCGCCGGCGTCGGGAACTTGGCCGTGGTGATCGCGTCGACCCGGGGCGCACGGTCCAGCAGCCCGGCCGCCACGGCGCGCGCGAAGATGGCGCGCGCGAACCCGCACCAGGTGGTTTGCCCGCCGGCGACCAGGTGGTAGACACCCGATTGCACGCGGCGGGTGCTGGTGTCGGCGGCCAGCCAGTGCGCCAGCACCCGTGATGTGGTGTCGGCGATCAGCTTCGCCGAGGTCGGTGTGCCGTGCTGGTCGTCGACCACGGTCAGCACCTCGCGTTCGGCTCCCAGGCGCAGCATGGTGTGCAGGAAATTGTGGCCGTGCGCGGCATAGACCCAGGCGGTGCGCAGGATCAGGTGTTTGGCGCCGCTCCTGGCCAGCGCGTGTTCGCCTTCCAGCTTGCTGAGGCCGTAGACGCCTTGCGGGCCGGTGGGCTCGTCTTCGCGCAGTGCCCGCGCGGCATCACCGGGGAACACGTAATCGGTGGAATAGTGCACCACCGGCACGTCATGTTGCGCGGCCCAGTGCCCCATGGCCCCGACCGCGGCGGCATTGATGCGGTGAGCCAGTTCCGGTTCGCTTTCGGCGCGATCGACCGCGGTGTAGGCGGCGGCGTTGACGATGAGGTCCGGGTGCGCGGCATCGAGCACGTCGGCAAGGGTGTCCGGTCGCGCCAGATCCATCGCCATCGCACGGTTGCCTGAAGTGCCCTGGCCATCGCGCGTCGCGGCAAGGATCTCGCCCAGCGGGCGCAGGCTCGAGAGCAGGCAGGTGCCGACCTGGCCGCGCGCACCCGTGACGAGGACCCTCATGGCACGAAGATCGGCAGTCGGTCTTCGGGTACCTCGGCCAGCAACGGTGCGCGCGCATCCTTGTCCGACAGTTGCGGATCGCTGACCGGCCAGTCGATGGCCAGCGCCGCGTCGTTCCAGCGGATGGCGGCATCGGCCCGGGGCTCGTAGAGGGCCGTGCACTGGTAGGTGAAGGTCGCGAATTCGGACAGCACGCAGAAACCGTGGGCAAAGCCTTCCGGGATCCAGAAATGGCGATGGTTTTCGGCGCTGAGCACGGCAGCTTCCCAGCGGCCGAAAGTTGGCGATCCACGGCGGATATCCACCACCACGTCGTAGACCTCGCCTTCCAGCACGCTGACCAGCTTGCCCTGCGGGTTCGGCCACTGGTAGTGCAGCCCGCGCAGCACGCCTCGCGCCGAGCGCGAGACATTGGTCTGCACGAACTGCGCGTCGATGCCCAGTTCGGCGTAGGTGGCCGCGTTGAAGCTTTCGTAGAAAAAGCCGCGTGCATCGCCGAACACGCGCGGTTCGAGCACGTATACGCCGGGAAGACGGGTGTCGTTGCGCTTCATCGCACCACCCCGTGGCGGACCAGTTGCAGCAGGTAGCGTCCGTAGCCAGTCTTGGCCAGCGGTTTGGCCAGCTTCTGCACCTGGGCGGCGCTGATCCAGCCATTGAGGTAGGCGATTTCCTCCGGGCAGCAGACCTTCAGGCCCTGGCGGTTCTCGATGGTGGCGATGTAGTTGGACGCCTCGACCAGCGAGTCGTGGGTGCCGGTATCCAGCCAGGCGTAGCCGCGGCCCAGCTGTTCGAGCATCAGCGAGCCGTCATCCAGGTAGCATCGGTTGAGATCGGTGATTTCCAGTTCGCCGCGCGAGGACGGTTGTAGCCCGGAGGCAAACTCGCAAACCCGCTCGTCGTAGAAATACAGACCCGTGACGGCATACTGGGAACGGGGCCTGGCCGGCTTCTCCTCCAGCCCGATCACCCGGCCCTCGGCGTCGAATTCCGCCACGCCGTAGCGCTCGGGGTCATTGACGTAATAGCCGAACACCGTGGCCCCGTGCTCGCGCCCGGCAGCGCGTTGCAGCACCTCGGTCAGGCCGTGTCCGTAGAACAGGTTGTCGCCGAGGATCAGGCAGCTGCGGTGGCCATCGATGAAATCGCGGCCGATCAGGAAGGCCTGCGCCAAACCGTCCGGCGAGGGCTGGACGGCATATTCGATCTCGATGCCCCACTGCGAGCCGTCGCCGAGCAGACGCTGGAACATGGCCTGCTCGTGCGGCGTGTTGATGATGAGGACCTTGCGGATGCCGGCCAGCATCAGGGTGGCCAGCGGGTAGTAGATCATCGGCTTGTCGTACACCGGCATCAGCTGTTTGCTGACGGCCTGGGTGATCGGGTACAGCCGTGTACCGGAGCCGCCGGCCAGGATGATGCCGCGAACCTCGCTCATGCCGCCGCCCCCTCACCCAGACGTTGCAGCCGGTAACTGCCGTCGAGCACGTGCTGCACCCAGGTCGGGTGGTCGAGGTACCAGTCGACGGTGCGCCGCATGCCCGTTTCGAAGCTTTCGGACGGTTTCCATCCCAGTTCGGCCTCCAGCTTGCTGGCATCGATGGCATAGCGCCGGTCATGCCCGGGCCGGTCGGGGACGAAGGTGATCAGTTCCTCGCGTGCGCGCCCGTCGGCCAGCGGTTGATGCGCATCCAGCAGGGCGCAAAGCGTCTTGACCACGGTGAGGTTCTCGCGCTCGGCATTGCCACCGACATTGTAGGTCTCGCCCACGCGGCCCGCTGCCAGTACGCGGCGGATGGCCGCGCAGTGATCGCCCACATACAGCCAGTCGCGCACGTTGCGCCCGTCGCCGTAGACCGGCAGCGGTTCGCCGACCATGGCCTTGTGCAGCACCAGGGGGATCAGTTTTTCCGGGAACTGGTAGGGGCCGTAGTTGTTGGAGCAGTTGGTGGTCACCACCGGCAGGCCGTAGGTGTGGTGAAAGGCGCGCACCAGGTGATCGGAGGCGGCCTTGGAGGCCGAATACGGGGAGTTTGGCGCGTACGGGGTGGTCTCGGTGAACTTGCCGCTTTTGCCCAGCGAGCCGTAGACCTCGTCGGTGGACACGTGCAGGAAACGGAAACCGGATCGCGCCTCGCCCTCCAGCTCGCGCCAATAGTCGCGTGCACATTCCAGCAGCGCCAGGGTCCCGACCACGTTGGTTTCGACGAAGGCCGCCGGGCCGTCGATGGAGCGGTCCACGTGCGATTCGGCGGCGAAATGCACGATGGCCGCGGGACGGTGATCGCGCAGCAGGCGGGAGACGAGATCACGGTCGCCGATGTCGCCGTGCACGAAAACGTGGTTCGGGTTGTCGCGCAACGGCGCCAGGGTTTCCGGGTTGCCGGCGTAGGTCAGCTTGTCCAGGTTCACCACGCGCAGGCCGTCGGCCACGGCCTGGTGCACGAAATTGCCGCCGATGAAGCCGGCACCGCCGGTGACTAGAAGGGTTTGCATGCGATCTCCATGTATTGAAAATTCCCGGCAGGCACCACGATCGGCGCTGCAAACCGCAATATGCCGCAACCGGATGTTTTTTGCCTGGCTGTTCCAGCCCGTACATCAGCTGATGTACGGCATCGAAAGTTCCGCGGGCGACTTCACCAGTCGTGACGCGCCAGCGGCACGCAGTTCATCGGCGTCGCCGAAACCCCATAGCACGCCCATGCCGGGCACTCCGTTGGCGCGGGCCCCTTCCATATCGTAGCGCCGATCGCCGACCATGACTGTGGTCTGCGGCGTACCGTGGAGCTGGTCCATCGCCAGGGCGATCAGGTCGGCCTTGGAGTGGGCGTGATCGTCGGGGTGGGGTCCGTAGACGCGCACGAATCGCTCGCCCAGCGGCTGGCTGGACAGGATGCGTTCGGCCTGGGCCTGTGGCTTGGAGGTCACCACGGCACAGTGGGCGCCGCTGGCAATGAGCTGGTCGAGGGTCTCGTAAATGCCTGCGTAGACCTCGTGTTCGCGCCAGCCGACCTCGGAATAGCGTTCGCGATAGTGTTCGATGGCGCGCTGGATGCGTGGCGGATCGTCGCCGAACACGTCTGCAAAACTGTGCCACAGGGGGGGTCCGATCCACGCGCGCAGGCGGTCGGGCGACGGCGCCTCGACGCCTTCGCTGGCCAGGGCGTGCTCGATGCTGCCCATGATGCCGCGTGCCGAGTCGATCAGCGTGCCGTCAAGGTCGAACAGCCACAGCATCAGCCATTTGCCCGGGATTTGAGCGCGGCCACCGCGGGCAATTCCTTGCCTTCGAGAAATTCCAGGAACGCGCCGCCGCCGGTCGAGATGTAGGACAGGTCATCGGCGATGCCGTACTTGTCCACGGCCGCCAGCGTGTCGCCACCGCCGGCGATGGAAAAGGCCGGCGAAGCGGCGATGGCACGCGCCAGGGTTTCGGTGCCGTGGCTGAAGGCCTCGAACTCGAACACGCCCACCGGTCCGTTCCACACTACCGTGCCGGCTGCGGCGATGCGTTTGGCGTAGTCCCGTGCGGTCTCGGGTCCGATGTCGAGGATCATTTCCTTCTCGCCGACGCCATCGACCGGCCGGACCCTCGCCTGGGCACTGGCGGAAAACTCCGGGGCCACGACGACATCGACGGGCATCGGCACCTCGGCGCCACGCTTACGTGCGCGCGCCATGACCTTGCGCGCGGCCTCGATGAGGTCGGGCTCCATCAGGGACGTGCCGATGGCGTGGCCGGCGGCGGCAATGAAGGTGTTGGCGATGCCCCCGCCGACGATCAACTGGTCCACGCGGTCGACCAGGTTCTCCAGCAGGGTCAGCTTGGTCGAGACCTTGGAGCCGGCGACGATTGCCAGCAGCGGACGCCGGGGCTGATCGAGCGCATGCCCCAGGGCGTCCAGTTCGGCGGCCAGCAAGGGTCCGGCCACGGCTTCCGGGGCAAAGCGGATCACCCCGTGGGTGGAGGCCTGGGCGCGGTGGGCGGTGCCGAAGGCATCCATGACGAAGATGTCGCACAGCGCGGCATAGCGACGGGCCAGGGCTTCATCGTCGGCCTTTTCACCGGCGTTCATGCGGCAGTTTTCCAGCAACACGACCTCGCCCTCGGCGACTTCGACACCGCCAAGGTAGTCGTGCTCCAGGCGCACCGTCGCGTCCAGGGCCTGTCCCAGCCATGTCGCCACCGGAGCCAGCGAGGCCGCGGCGTCGAACTGGCCTTCCTTCGGTCTGCCCAGATGCGAAAGCACCATCACCCGGGCCCCGGCGTCACGCGCGGCGCGCAGGGTGGGCAGGGCGGCCTCGAGGCGCTGGGTGGAGGTGATGTGCCCCTCGTTCATGGGCACGTTGAGATCCTCGCGGATCAGCACGCGTTTGCCGCGCAACTCGCGTTCGCTCATGCGGGGTATGGACACGGAGACTCCTAAGGTGGGGGCCCGGGACGGGCTTCAGGTGGACTTTCATTCTCCTTGGCTCGGACGTGCCGATGCAAATGCGCGGTGGAGGCGAGCCTGCCACGGGGAGACATCGGCAGCGATGCATGCGTAGAATGCAGGCCGTATCCCGTTTCGGGGGGTTGGGCCCGGGAGAAACAGATGTCCATGAACAACGATCTGGTCCTGTACGGCTACTGGAGATCCGCCGCAGCCTATCGTGTCCGCCTGGCGCTGGAGCTCAAGAGCCTGGCCTACGAGAACCGGCCTGTGCACCTGGTGCGTGACGGCGGCATGCAGCATGGCGAGGAGTACCGCAACCTCAACCCCCAGGAGCTGGTGCCCACCCTGCTGCACGGCAAGCGGATCATCACCCAGTCGCTGGCGATCATCGAATACCTCGACGAGATCTGGCCCGATGGTCCGCCCCTGTTGCCGGCGATTCCCCGGGACCGTGCCTACGCGCGCGCGCTGGCGTTGCACCTTTCCTGCGATGTGCATCCGCTTGGCAACCTGCGCGTGCTGCAGTATCTGGAACGCGAGTGCGCCATGCCGCAGGTCGAACGGGAGAACTGGGTGCGGCACTGGATCGAGATCGGATTCACCTCGATGGAGCGCATGCTCGGATCGAGTCCGAACACCGGAGCCTTCTGCATGGGCGACAGCCCGGGACTGGTCGACATCTGCCTGGTGCCGCAGGTCTACAACGCGCGCCGCTGGGGCATGTCGATGGACCCGTATCCGACACTGGCGCGTATTCACGCCACCTGCCAGGAACTGCCGGCCTTCCGTGCCGCCGCGCCGGAAGCACAGCCGGATGCGCCCTGAGCGGGATCAGTACATGCCGGCGCCGTAGGGGTCGGATTCGTTCAGTTCGGCATCCTCGCCGCCGCCTTCGGCCAGGCGCACCTTCAGCGCCAGGCCATCGCGCGAGTCGGCCTTGTTCAGGGCCTCTTCCAGTTCGATCTTGCCTTCCTTGTACAACTGGTACAGGGACTGGTCGAAGGTGCGCATGCCGTCCTGCAGGCTGCGGTCCATGGCTTCCTTGATCTCGTGGATCTGGCCGCGGCGGATCATGTCGCGGATCAGTGGCGTGTTCAGCAGCACCTCGACGGCGGGCATGCGGCGCCCGTCCTTGCCGACCACCAGGCGCTGGCTGATCACGGCCCTGAGGTTCAGGGCCAGGTTCATCAGCACGTTCTTGTGCGCCGATTCGGGGAAGAAATTGAGGATGCGTTCCAGCGTCTGGTCGGCGTTGTTGGAATGCAGGGTGGCCAGGCACAGGTGGCCGGTCTCGGAGAACGAGATCGCCGCTTCCATGGTGTCGGTGTCGCGGATCTCGCCGATCAGGATCACGTCCGGCGCCTCGCGCATCGCATTGCGCAGGGCTTCGTGGTAGCTGTGTGTGTCGAGGCCGACCTCGCGCTGGTTGACGATGGACTTCTTGTGCCGGTGCAGGAATTCGATCGGATCCTCGATGGTCAGAATATGGCCCGAACGGTTGCTGTTGCGGTGATCGATCATCGCCGCCAGCGTGGTCGACTTGCCCGAGCCGGTGGCGCCCACGACCAGGATCAGCCCGCGCGGCTCCATGATCAGTTCCTTGAACAGCGGCGGCAGGTGCAGTTGCTCGATCACCGGGATGTTGCTCTTGATGGCGCGGATGACCATGCCCACCTCACCGCGCTGCTTGAACACGTTGATGCGGAAACGGCCGGCATCCTTGACCGCCAGCGCGATGTTCAGCTCCAGGTCGCGCTCGAACTGCGGCACCTGGCCTTCGTCCATCAGCGAATAGGCGATTTTCTTGACCATGCCGTGGGGCAGGCCGGTATTGCCAAGCGGATAGAGCTTGCCTTCGACCTTGATGTTGACCGGGGCGCCGGTGGTCAGAAACATGTCCGACGCACCCTTGTCGACCATCAATTTGAGGAAGTAACCGATGTCCATGGGCGACCGTATGGATTGCTATGGGGTTGATGATAGATTGTGCGGGTCAATGCTGCGCGCAAAACGTCGTGAAGGTCACGTTTTCATGCTTCGAAAGCCATCAAAGCCGTCCGATTACCCCCGCGCGCTGTCGCGACTGCTCCCCTGGGCGAGCGTGGTCCTGCTTGCCGCCTGCGCGAGTATACCCCCTCCGACCGGCATCATGAGCCGGGCCCGGGCCGCCATCGATGCCGCGCAACAGGCCGGGGCCGCCGACGCCGATCCCGTCGATCTGGCATTTGCACGCGGCAAGTTGCAGCAGGCGCAGCAGGCCATGGGCAAGGGCAAGAACGGCAAGGCGCGCGACCTGGCGCAGGAATCGCTGGCCGACAGCCAGCTGGCCCTGACCAAGGCGCGGCTGGCCACCCTGCGTGCCCGGGTCGCAGCCCAGCGCAAGGAGAACCAGCGCCTGCAGAATCAACTGCTGCAGCGTGCCCCGGCCCCTGGCAAGACCGTCGCGCCGGGCTCCGGCGGCACAGTGGAGGAACTGCCGCAAGCCGTTCTGCCGATGCCGGCTCCACCATCCAGTGCCGCGTCACCCGTACAGCCGGCAGCGGCTGCATCGACCGCCGGGGAGGGCCACTGAATGCGCACACGCATGATCCACCTGATGGCGGTGCTGACGCTTCTCGCCGTCAGCTTCCCCGCGCTGGCCTCGAGCAAGGACAACCTCGATGTGCAGCGCCTGACCACCAGTCTCAACCAGCTTGACAGCAACCCCAGCTTGGGGCCGTATGCGCAGGCCGAACGGGCGCTGGCGCGGGTTGCGGTGCAGCAGCTCGCGGACGCCGGCTCCAGCGAGCGCCCGCACCTCCTGTATCTGGCCGAACGCAGCGTCGACCAGGCCCGGGCCTCCGCCCAGCTGGCCCTTGCGCACCACGAACTGAACCGGTTGCAGCGAGAACACGACCGCATCCTGCTCGAAGCCAGCCAGCAGGACGTGCAGGCCACTCGCCGCGAACTGGAGCGTGAACGTCTGCAGAACCAGTTGGCTGCCGAGGAAACCAAGCGGCTGGTGGCGCAGGGCGAAGCCTATTCGCAGGCTGCCGAACAGGCCCGCCAGGAGGCCGAGCAGGCACGGCAACTGGCCGAGGCCCAGGCGCGTTCGGCGGCTCTGGCGCGCAAGCAGGCACGTCTGGCGGTCGCGGCCGCCAGGGCCCTGCGCGCGCGCCTGGAAGGCATGACCGCGCATCGTGGCAGCAAGGGGCGGCAGATGACATTGACCGGCGACGCCTTTGCGCCGGGCCATGCCAGCCTGCGTCCCGAGGCACGTCAGCATCTGGGCAAGCTGATCCAGTTCGTGCGCAGCGAGCCCGACAAGCCGATCCTCATCGAGGGATTCACCGATGCCACGGGCGCGGCGGCCGCCAACCGCAAGCTGTCCCTGCAGCGCGCCCAGGCTGTGCGCAATGCCCTGATTGCCGCCGGCGTGCGTGCCTCGCGCATGCAGACGGTGGGCAAGGGCGAGGCCGATCCGGTGGCAAGCAATGCCACTGCCGCCGGACGGGCGATGAACCGTCGCGTGGTGGTGATCCTGCGCGATCGCTAGCCGCTCGGGCCGGCATGATGGCTGCCGGATCCGCACCTGTCAGCCGCTCGCAGTCGTGGCTGCGAAACACCGTGTGCGAACCGACGGCGCCCGGGTTTCCATGCCAGCCGGCGTGTCCTGCCGGAACACATGGGGGCACGCGCGTGCAGGTGCGCACACCCTTCGCAAGCCCATGAATTAACGTGTTTTTTACGTATTTTGAAGGTGTCGGCATCTGCTTGCACAGGCCGTCGGGGAGGAGTAGGGTCGATACCCCGAGGGCAATTTCCCGCCCCGGATTCGCGAGCCTGAATCCCGCCATGCATGCACGCCTTTTGCACTCCGGCCCCGTCACCTGCCAGGTACGGGCCGATGTGTCGTGCGTGCGTGGTTTTCCGCCGTGCCGTCGGGGCCTCCCCGTGAGCGCCGCCACGGCCGCACCCACCCGCAAGACAGGAGAAAGCCGCATGTTCGAAAACCAGTCGCGCGAGGACCTGGAAGCCTTGATGAAAGCCGATACGGAATTCCGCCGTCTGTATCGGCACCACCAGGATCTGGACAGCAAGGTCCAGGACGCGGAACTGGGCGTGTTGCCCATCGATGATGTCACCCTGGCCGGCATGAAGAAGGAAAAGCTTCAGGCCAAGGACCGTTTGCTGCGCATGTGGGGCGAGCGACGCCACTCCGTGCACTGAAATGTCCTGTACCGACCCGACGCGGCATGCGTCGGGCACGGCACGTCAGCCGCGCCGGCCGCCCTCGTGACGGCCGGCGCCTTGGTCTTGGCAGGACGCACCCGCGAACCATGCCGCCGACAGCGGCGCGAAAGCCGTCCTCGGGTATCATGCAGGGCCTGTCCCGGCGTCATTCGCGTGCCCTGTCGGCGCGCGTGCGCATGATACGAGCGGAGTCCGCATGCCCATCCACGACAGTGTCCTCGAATTGATCGGCGAAACGCCCATGGTGCGGGTGCGCCGCATCGATACCGGGCCGTGCGAACTGTTCCTCAAACTGGAGAGCATGAACCCGGGCGGTTCGATCAAGGACCGCATCGGTCTGTCGATGATCGAGGGCGCCGAGAAGGCCGGCGCGATCAGGCCCGGCGACACCCTGGTCGAGGGCACGGCAGGCAATACCGGCATCGGTCTGGCGCTGGTGGCGCAGGCCAAGGGCTACAAGCTTGTTCTCGTGGTGCCCGACAAGATGAGCCGGGAAAAGATCTTCAACCTCAAGGCCATGGGCGCCGAAGTGGTGCTGACCCGTTCGGACGTGGCCAAGGGTCATCCCGAGTACTACCAGGACATGGCTGCACGCATTGCCCGCGAAACACCCGGCGCGTATTTCATCAACCAGTTCGGCAACCCCGACAATCCTGCCGCGCATGAAGCCACGACCGGGCCGGAGATCCTCGCGCAGATGGATGGTCGCGTCGATGCTGTCGTCTTCGGTTGCGGGTCATCGGGCACCATGACCGGATTGTCGCGTTTTCTCGCCAAGGCCTCGCCGCAGACCGAGATGGTGCTGGCCGATCCGGTCGGCTCGATCCTTGCCGAGTACATCAACGAGGGCACGCTGTCGGAGAAATCCGGCAGCTGGCTGGTCGAGGGCATCGGCGAGGATTTCCTGCCCGACATCAGCGATTTCTCGCGGGTGAGCAAGGCCTACGCGATTCCCGACCGGGAAAGCTTCCTGGCCGCACGCGAGCTGCTGGCGAAGGAGGGGATCTTCGGCGGCTCCTCGACCGGCACCCTGCTGGCCGCCGCGCTGCGCTACTGCCGCGAACAGACCCGGCCCAGGCGCGTGGTGACGCTGGTGTGCGATACCGGCAACAAGTATCTGTCCAAGCTTTACAACGACTACTGGATGCTGGACAACGGCTTTCTCGAGCGCGAACAGCATGGCGACCTGCGCGACCTGATCCTGCGCCCCTACGCCTTGCGTGACACCGTGGTCGTCGGCCCGAAGGAGCAGCTGATGACCGCCTACACGCGCATGAAACTGTACGATGTCTCCCAGCTTCCGGTCATGGATGGCGACCAGATCGTCGGTATCGTCGACGAATCGGACCTGCTGCTGCACGTGCATGCCGACGAGTCGCGCTTCAACGACCCGGTGTCGGCGGCGATGGTCACGGATCTGGAAAAACTGGACGTGAAGGCCTCCATCGAGGATCTCATGCCGGTGTTCGACCGTGGCCATGTTGCCATCGTGAGCGACAATGGCACGTTCATCGGCTTGATCACGCGCATCGACCTGCTCAACTACCTGCGCCGGAAAGTCAATTGATGTCCGTGTGCGGCAAGCATCCGGATGCGCACACCTCCACCCACGGAGCCATCGGCCCGCTCTTGCCGGCTTGCGCTCCCAACCCGGAATGCCCCTGACCATGTGTGGAATCGTTGCCGCCATCGCCCAGCGTGATGTCGCCCCTATCCTGATTGCCGGCCTCAAGGCGCTCGAATACCGGGGCTACGATTCGGCCGGCCTTGCCGTGCTCGATCACGGGGAACTCCGACGACTGCGTGCCAAGGGCAAGGTGCGCGAGGTGGAGTCGCTCTATCGGGCCGACCCGTTCCCCGGCGGCACCGGCATAGCGCACACCCGCTGGGCCACGCACGGCGTACCCAGCGAAGGCAATGCGCATCCGCACGCCGCCGGGCGCGCAGTCGTGGTGCACAACGGCATCATCGAGAACCACGAGGCCCTGCGCGCCGAGCTCCAGGGCGAGGGCCGCCGCTTCAGTTCGGATACCGACAGCGAGGTGATCGCACATCTGGTCGATCGCGCCTTGCAGCAGGGCGCAAGCCTGCGCGATGCGGTGTGCCAGGCGGTCGACAAGCTGAGCGGCGCCTATGCCATCGCGGTGCTGGACACGGACACCCCGGACACCATCATCGGCGCGCGTCGCGGCAGTCCCCTGGTGGTCGGTATCGGCATCGGCGAGCATTTCCTTGCCTCCGACGTGCAGGCCCTGATCCAGGTCACGCGCAAGGTGGTCTACCTGGAGGAAGGCGACCTGGTGGAGATCGCCCGCGAGCGGCTCGACATCTTCGATCTGGAAGGCACGGCCCAGCAGCGCCGGGTGCATACCAGCGAGCTGTCCGCGGACGCGGTCGAGCGTGGCGAATTTCGTCATTACATGCTCAAGGAAATCTTCGAGCAGCCGCGCGCCGTGGCCGATACCCTGGAAGGCCGGCTGGGGACGCACGGCGTACTTCCCAACATCTTCGGCGCGGGCGGCGATGCGCTGCTGTCAAAGGTACGCGGTCTGCACATCGTGGCCTGTGGCACCAGTTACCACGCCGGAATGGTGGCGCGTTACTGGGTGGAGTCACTGGCCGGGCTTCCGGTCTCGGTCGAGGTGGCCAGTGAATACCGATACCGCGATGTGGTGGTGCCGGAAAACACCCTGTTCGTGGCCATCTCGCAGTCGGGCGAAACCGCCGATACGCTGTCGGCCCTGCGCGAAACCCGTGCCCGCGGCTATCTGGGCACGCTGGGCATCTGCAACGTGCCCGAATCCTCGCTGGTGCGCGAGGCCGACCTGAAGCTGATGACCCGCGCCGGCCCGGAAATCGGCGTCGCGTCCACCAAGGCGTTCACCACGCAATTGACCGCACTCGCCCTGCTGGCACTGGAGCTGGGGCGCCAGCAGGGTGTGGCGCCGGAACGCCTGGCGGCACTGGCCGGAGAGCTGGCGCATCTGCCGCGCGCCATCGAAGCCGCACTCGAGTCCAGCGACGAGGTGCTGGCCATGGCCGAGCAACTGGTGCATCGCGAGCATGCGCTGTACCTGGGGCGCGGCGTGCAGTACGCCGTGGCCCTCGAAGGTGCGCTCAAGCTCAAGGAAATCTCCTACATCCATGCCGAGGCCTACCCCGCCGGCGAACTCAAGCACGGCCCGCTGGCGCTGGTCGACGAGGACATGCCGGTGATTGCAGTGGCGCCGTCCGATGCGCTGCTGGAAAAGCTCAAGGCCAACCTGCAGGAAGTGCGTGCGCGTGGTGGCGAACTGCACGTGATCGGCTCGGACGCGATCGGACGCGATGTCGACGACCTCGGCGGGCGCCTGTTGCGCCTGCACCATGATGGCGGATTCATCGCCCCGGCCGTATTTACCGTGCCGCTGCAATTGCTCGCCTACCATGTCGCGGTCCTGCGTGGCACCGACGTCGACCAGCCACGCAACCTGGCCAAGTCGGTTACGGTGGAATAAGCGGCAGCCGGCGCCCCCGCAAGAACATGCGGCTTTTGTAGGAACGGCGGCAGCCGTGACCGAAGGGAATGCCTGTGGTGCGACGGCGCGCCCTGTTCATCGGGTGCGTGGTATGACCAGCCTCCCCGCTGTCGCGCCTTCCGGCGCTCCCACAGGGATATGCGGTTTATTGTAGGAACGGCGGCAGCCGTGACCGACGGGAGTGCCTATGGTGCGATGGCGCGTTCTGTCATCGGGGGTGTGGCACGACCAGCCTTCCCGCTGTCGCGCCTGCCGGCGCTCCCACAGGGATATGCGGTTTATTGTGGGAACGGCGGCAGCCGTGCCCGCAGGGAATGCCCGTGGTACGACCGACGGGAATGCCTGTGGTGCGACGGCGCGCTCTGCCATCGGGTGCGCTGCACGACCTGACATCCCGCTGTCGCGCCTTCCGGCGCTCCCACAAGGCCATGCACGCAATTGTGGGAGCGGCGGCAGCCGTGACCGCAGGGAATGCCCGTGGTACGACCGACGGGCATGGCCGTGGTGCGACAGCGCGCACGATCCGCAGGGCGGTGTTGCGCCTTTGCCGGATCAGTCGTTCAGTAGCGTGCCTGTGCGGCTGAGCCACAGTGCTATCAACGTGCCTGCGGCACCCGACAGCAGGTATAGACCGACATATCCCACACCCAGATACTTGGACAGGGCCAGCGCAATCAACGGGGCAAACCCGGCACCGATCAGCCAGCCAAGGTCCGATGTAATCAGGGCGCCCGTAAAGCGGAACTGGCTCTTGAAGCTGGAACTTACGGCGCCTGCCGCCTGTGCGTGGGAAAAGCCCAACAGAATGAAGCCCAGAATGATGAACAGGTAGCTTTGCGTAGTGCCATCGACCAGCATGAACGGGGTCCAGCCACTATAGATGGCAATGAGCGCCCCGGACATGACAAGCGTCGTGCGTCGTCCATAGCGGTTGGCGACCTTGCCGGACAGCATCATTGCAGGCACTGCCAGAGCGGCACCAATCATTTGCACCACCAGGAAGCTGATGACCGACTGCCTGGTGAACAGTAAGGCCCAGGATAGTGCGAAGATGGTGACTAGGTGGAACAGCGCATAGCTGCCCAGCGGGGCAAAGGCGCCCAGTGCAATGAAACGTCCTTGCGTACGCACCAACTGGCCGACCGGGGAAGGTTCCAGTGCTTTCAGTTTCATCAAGGACTCATATTCCGGCGCCACCACCAGGCGCAGTCGTGCGAACAGCGCCACCACGTTGATGGCGAAGGCGACGAAGAACGGGTAGCGCCAGCCCCAGGTGTAGAACTCGTGCGGTGACAGCTGCAGGATCAGGTAGGTGAACAGCCCGGCAGCGAGTAAAAAGCCGATCGGCGCGCCCAATTGAGGGATCATGGCATACCAACCGCGACGGTTCTGCGGGACATTCAGGGCCAGCAACGAGGCCAGACCGTCCCAGCTTCCACCGATGGCAAAACCCTGACCAAGGCGCAGCACGGCCAGCAGGACAATGGCAAGGTTGCCCATCGAGGCGTGGCCGGGCAGAAAAGCAATGCCCGCGGTGGTGGTACCCAGCAGAAACAGGGCCGCAGTCAACTTGGCGCCGCGCCCGTGCTCACGCTGTATGTACAGGAAAAACAGCGAGCCAATCGGGCGCGCAATGAAAGCCAGGGCGAAGATGGCGAAGGAATAGAAGATGCCGTCAAGTTCGCTGGCGAACGGGAAAAAGACACGTGGGAATACCAAGACGCAGGCCAGACCGAATACAAAAAAATCGAAGAACTCGGAGATGCGCCCAATGACCACACCCACCGAGATCTCCGAGGGGGGCACGTGTCCGTGATGATCCAGGTGATTTCCTGTGGCTTCCTGTAGTGGTGGATTCATTGCTGGCGAAGAGCTAGTAGTCGACATGGGAGCTTCCGGTCGTGGTACAGGTCGTTTGACAATCGGTCTGATAGAACCTTGCGCTCGCAGGGCTGGCCTGGCGTCGGGGTTGAATCGATATGGATTGCCGATGGAACAAAGCGGCCTCTCGACAACTCAAGCCGCGTTAGGTTTAGTATAATGGGATTCTTCGCACATTGAATGTCCCCCATGTCTGTAAATCGTCTTCGTGGCCTTGCGCTGCTTCCTCTTCTCGCGATTCTTGCCGGTTGCAAGGCCGTGCTGCTCAATCCGCCCGGCGACGTCGCACGACAGCAGAGCGACGTGATGATCACCTCTGTGGTTCTCATTTCGTTGATCATCGTGCCGGTACTGGTGGCCATCGGCGTGATCGCCTGGCGCTACCGCGCTTCCAACCGCAAGGCACGCTACCAGCCCGACTGGGAACATTCCTCGCAGCTGGAGCTGGTGGTATGGGCGGCCCCGCTGCTGATCATCATTGCGCTGGGTGCGGTCACATGGATTGGTACCCACCAGCTCGATCCCTATCGACCACTGAGTCGCGTCGACGATGGCAGTTTGATCAACTATAAAGCTCGTGCGTTAGAGATCGAAGTCGTGTCGCTGGACTGGAAGTGGCTGTTCTTCTACCCGCAGTACGGCATTGCCACGGTCAACGACGTGGCCGCGCCGGTGAAAGTGCCGATCCACTTCAAACTCACCTCCAGTCGCATGATGAACTCGTTCTTCGTGCCGGCGCTGGTAGGCCAAATTTACACTATGGCAGGCATGCAGACCGAACTGCATGCCGCGATCGAAAAACCAGGTGTCTACAAGGGGTTTTCGGCAAACTACAGCGGGCTTGGCTACACCGACATGCGTTTCACTTTCCGTGCCCTGTCACGCAAGGGCTTCGAAAAGTGGATTGCAAAGGCCCGTGCCAGCGGTCATGTGTTGAGTCTTCCGGCCTATCGCAAACTGGTCGAGCCCTCACGCAATGTGCCGGCCGAGTACTTCTCCACTTATGCATCCGGTTTGTACCATCGCATCCTCAACATGTGTACGTTGCCTGGACAGGTGTGCATGGACAAGATGATGGCGGCTGACGCACGGCGCAACCAGTGGGGGCCTGAGGCATCGAAAAAATCGCAGGCGCGGTCTGTTTCCACCGAACCGCAATCGCAGACCCGCGAATCATCCGCTCACTGACACGTTTGCATCGAGAGTCGAACCATGCCGCATCGTTCTGAATTCTGGAATTTTCTGCTCGGAAACCTTTCCCTGAGCGTCTTGCCGTTGCACAACACCCTGGAAGACCGGATATTGCAGGTCACCTTTGTGATCGTTGCGTTCTCTGGCGCGGTCATCCTCGGCTGGGTCACCGTCAAGCGCCAGTGGGGCTACCTGTGGCGCGAGTGGTTCACCACCGTCGACCACAAGAAGCTGGGCATCATGTACATGATCCTGGCCACGGTGATGCTGCTGCGCGGCTTCGCCGACGCCATCATGATGCGCAGCCAGCAGGCCATCGCCTTCGGCAGCAACATGGGCTATCTGCCGCCCGAACACTACGACCAGATCTTCACCGCGCACGGCGCGATCATGATCTTCTTCGTCGCCATGGCCTACATCGTGGGCCTGATGAACTACGTGATGCCGCTGCAGATCGGCGCGCGCGACGTGGCCTTCCCGTTCCTCAACAATCTCAGCTTCTGGCTGACGGTCGCGGGCGTGATGCTGTTCATGGTCTCGCTGTTCGTCGGCAGCTTCTCGCGCGCCGGCTGGCTGGGCTATCCGCCGGTATCCGAGTACCAGACCGGACCCGGCGTGGACTACTACATCTGGGGCCTGCAGCTGTCCGGCCTGGGCACCTTGCTGACCGGCATCAATTTCGTGGTCACCATCCTCAAGATGCGCGCGCCCGGCATGAAGCTGATGAAAATGCCGATGTTCACCTGGACCTCGCTGTGTACCAGCGGCCTGATCGTGGTGACCTTCCCGATCCTCACCGCGGCGCTGTTCCTGCTGTCGATGGACCGCTACGTTGGCACGCATTTCTTCACCAACGACCTTGGCGGCAACGTGATGATGTACATCAACCTCATCTGGATCTGGGGTCATCCGGAGGTGTACATCCTGATCCTGCCGCTGTTCGGCGTGTTCTCGGAGATTGTCGCCACCTTCTCCGGCAAGCGGCTGTTCGGCTATTCGTCGATGGTCTACGCCACCGCGTCGATCATGATCCTGTCCTACCTGGTGTGGCTGCACCACTTCTTCACCATGGGCTCGGGGCCGGACGTCAACTCGTTCTTTGCCCTGACGACCATGATGATCTCCATCCCCACCGGGGTGAAGATCTTCAACTGGCTGTTCACCATGTACCGCGGGCGGGTGCGTTTCGACGTGCCGATGCTGTGGACCATGGGCTTTTTGTTCACTTTTACCATCGGCGGCATGACCGGCGTGATGCTGTCGGTGGCACCGGCCGATTTCCTGTTGCACAACAGCCTGTTCCTGGTCGCGCATTTCCACAACGTGATCATAGGCGGTGTTGTGTTCGGCGCCTTCGCCGGCATCAACTACTGGTTCCCCAAGGCCTTCGGCTTCCGGCTCGATGCGTTCTGGGGCAAGGTCAGCTTCTGGTGCTGGCAGATCGGTTTCTGGGTGGCGTTCGGGCCGCTGTACATCCTGGGCCTGATGGGCGTGACACGGCGCCTGAGCCATTTCGAGGATCCGAGCCTGCAGAAATGGTTCATCATTGCCGCCTTCGGCGCGTTCCTCATCCTGCTCGGCATCGGGGCTTTCCTGATGCAGATCTACGTCAGTGTCCGCCATCGGGAACGCTATGCCGTGGGGCATGACCCGTGGGGCGGGCGCACGCTGGAATGGTCCACGTCCTCGCCGCCGCCGGCGTACAACTTCGCCTTCACCCCCGTGGTTCGCGAGCGCGATGCCTGGGCGGACATGAAAGAACACGGCTACAAGCGACCGCTGGAGGACTTCCGGCCGATCCACATGCCGAAGAACACCGGTACCGGCGTCTACATCGGCATGCTCGGCTTCGGTTTCGGTTTTGCCATGACCTGGTTCATCTGGTGGCTGGCCATCGCATGCTTCGTGGGCATGATCGCCGTCGCCATTGGCCACACGTTCCATTACCACCGCGAGGAAACCATCCCCGCGGAAGACATCAACAAATTCGAGCACACCGGCAACTGGAAGCCGGGCGTGGAAGGTGCCGCCGCATGAACACCACCGCAGTCGACATCAACGCACCGGGCCAGCCGGTCTTCTACACCCGCGAAGAGGTGCATCACAACGGGACCCTGCTCGGGTTCTGGATCTACCTGATGAGCGACCTGTTCATCTTTGCCTCGCTGTTTGCCTGCAACGCGGTGCTGGGCACCAACTACGCCGGTGGCCCGACCGGCAGCGAGGTGTTCGACCTGCCCGGACTGGCCGTCAACACCGCGCTGCTGCTGGTGTCCTCGGTCACCTTCGGCTTCGCCATGCTGGAAATGGCGCGCAAACGCAAGCGTGCCATGCTGATTTGGCTCGGAATCTCGGGGTTGCTGGCCGCCGCCTTCGTGGGGCTGGAGATCCACGAGTTCGCGACCATGATCGCCGAGGGCGCGGGACCGCAGCGCAGCGCCTTCCTGTCCTCGTTCTTCACCCTGGTCGGCACCCACGGCCTGCACGTGACTGTCGGCATCCTGTGGCTGACGGTACTGATGGTGCAGATCGGCCGCGTGGGCCTGACCGAGGCCAACATCCGCCGCCTGCGCTGCCTGAGCATGTTCTGGCACTTCCTCGACCTGGTCTGGGTCGGTGTCTTCAGCTACGTCTATCTGGTGGGAGTCCTGCGATGAGCCATCCGACGCATTCCGAATCGGCGCCCGGTCACGACCTGCACGAAGAGGGCATGGGCGAGGACCACGGCAGCCTGCGCGGCTACCTGACCGGCTTCGTGCTCGCTTCCATCCTCACCATCATCCCGTTCTGGCTGGTGATGGGGCACGTGATCGAAAGCAAGCCGCTGACCATCCTGCTGGTACTGGCGCTGGCCGCGGTGCAGATCGTGGTGCACATGATCTACTTCCTGCACCTGAACACCAAGTCCGAGCACGGCTGGAACATGCTGGCCTTCATCTTCACCCTGGTGCTGGTGGTCATCGTGCTGGGCGCCTCGTTGTGGGTCATGTACAACGAAAACGCGAACATGATGCCGATGTCGCCGCTGTACCAGCAGCAGCATCCCGTCAACGGTCCGTGAAACCGGGAAAACCCGCAGACAACGCGGTGGGTGCGCCCATCCCGGCCTCGCGCACCGCGCTCTGGGTGATCCTGGGTCTGGCCGCGTGCGTGGGCTTCGTCCTGCTGGGCAACTGGCAGGTGCACCGCCTGCACTGGAAGCTGGAGCTGATTCACGACGTGGACACGCGCGTGCATGCCGCCCCGGTTCCCGCTCCGGGCCCGGCGCAGTGGCCGCGCATCGCCGCCGGACACGAGCGTTACCTGCACGTGCGCCTGACCGGTACCTACCTGCCCGTCGCGCAGACCCTGGTGCACGGCACCAGTGCGCGCGGCTACGGCTTCTGGGTCATGACGCCGCTGCGCACCGAACGCGGGTTCATCGTGTGGGTCAATCGCGGCTACATTCCCGCCAGCCTGCCCGAATCGCCGGACTTCGCACGCATCCGGCCACCTTCGGGCCAGGTGCAGCTGGCCGGCCTGTTGCGCCTGAGCGAGCCCGGTGGCGGATTCCTGCGCCCCAACGACCCGGCACACCATCGCTGGTATTCGCGCGACGTGGCTGCCATCACCCGCGCCCAGCACCTGTCGGCGCAGGACGTGGCGCCGTACTTCGTCGATGCCGCCGCCCGCGCGACGGGAAGCTGGCCGCTCGGCGGGCAGACCGTCATCGCCTTTCCCAACCACCACCTGGGCTATGCCATCACCTGGTACCTGCTGGCGGCAGGCAGCCTGGTCGGGGTGTTTTTGATCGTGCGCCACGCGCGGCGTTCGTGACGGTTGCAAGCTGTTTCGCACCCCTGGGCATTCCCAGGGATATTCCGGTTTGGCGGGGTATGGGTGTGCAACTGCCCGCTTCTTTCTTGCCGTGCTGCCACCCGGGCCGAGACAACCGGTTGCACCCTCTCCAAGGCCGGATGAAAGGTCACTGGTCGGTCTGGGTGAACGGAAATTGGAGGATAACCTTCCGTTTCGCAGGTGCAGACGTCGAACTGATCGACTACCAGGACTATCATTGAGGAACCAGACCATGATGCACAACCCTCCCCATCCGGGCGGCATCCTCAAGGAAGAAGTGCTTGCCCCGCTGAACCTGTCCGTGACCGAGGCAGCCAGCCGGCTGGCGATGTCGCGCGTTGCCTTGTCGCGGGTAATCAATGGCAGAGCCGCCATCAGTCCTGATCTGGCGGTACGCCTTGAGCAGTCAGGCGTCAGTACGGCCCGGGCCTGGCTTTCGATGCAGGCGAACCATGATCTTTGGCAAGCCAGGCAGCACGCGCAGCCAGCTGTACGTGCCCTGCAGGGACGCGCTGCCTGACGGCATGCGCATAGGTTTCCGAGTCACATCGGCTGGCTTGACCATAGCGTCCATGGGCTCGTTCGCACCCTGCAGATAGTGCATGACCAGCACGCGATGCTGGTCATGGAGCACAGGTCGATCCGTGCAGGATCGATCCGCCGCCATGCCATAATGCGCTTCTGCAACCGTCTGCCGATCGATGCCGGAGCACGCATGCCACGCAAGAACGCCGCGAAGGAACTGGGACTGGGCACCCGCGCCATCCACGCCGGCCAGGCGCCGGATCCGTCCACCGGCGCCATCATGACGCCCATCTACGCTACCTCCACCTACGTTCAGGAAAGCCCGGGCAAGCACAAGGGCTACGAGTACTCGCGCTCGCAGAACCCCACCCGCATGGCCTACGAGCGTTGTGTGGCGGATCTGGAGGGCGGCGTGGCCGGTTTCGCCTTCGCCTCCGGGCTGGCCGCGGCCTCCACCGTGCTCGACCTGCTCGACTCGGGCAGCCACGTGATCGCGATGGACGACCTGTACGGCGGCACCTACCGCCTGTTCGAGCGCGTGCGCCGGCGCTCGGCCGGCCTGGACTTCAGCTTCGTCGACCTCAACGACAGCCGCGCCATGCAGGCCGCGCTGAAGCCCGAAACACGCATGATCTGGGCCGAGACGCCGACCAACCCGATGCTGAAGCTGGTGGACCTGAAAAAGGTCGCCGCCTTCGCGAAAAAGCACGGCCTGATCCTGGTGGTCGACAACACCTTCTGCTCGCCGATGGTGCAGCGCCCGCTGGAATACGGCGCCGACCTGGTGCTGCACTCGGCCACCAAGTACCTCAACGGCCATTCGGACATCGTCGGCGGCGTGGTGGTGGCCGGCAACGAGGCGCTGGCCGAGCGCATGGGCTTCCTGCAGAACTCGGTCGGCGCCATCGCCGGCCCGTTCGACGCCTTCCTGGCCATGCGGGGACTGAAAACCCTGCACCTGCGCATGCGCCAGCACTGCGAAAGCGCGCTGGAACTGGCCAGGTGGCTGGAAAAACACCCGCAGGTCGAGCGCGTGATCTACCCGGGCCTCAAGAGCCACCCGCAACACGCCCTGGCACGGCGCCAGATGCACGGCTACGGCGGCATCATCAGCATCGAGGTCAAGGGCGGCCTGAAAAAAGCCCGCCGCATGCTCGAGCGCTGCCACCTGTTCGCCCTGGCCGAATCCCTGGGCGGCGTGGAAAGCCTGATCGAGCACCCGGGCATCATGACGCACGCGTCGGTGCCGGCGGCCAACCGCAAGCGGCTGGGGATCAGTGATTCGCTGGTGCGGCTTTCGGTGGGGGTGGAGGATATCGGGGATCTGATGCACGAACTGGCAGGCGCGCTCGGCTGATGGCGAACCGTCCACGCATGAAAGACTCGCACGCAATCCTGGTGCTTGGCATGCACCGCAGCGGGACCTCGGCACTGGCGGGAGTGCTGCAGATCCTGGGGGTGAATCTGGGCAACCGTCTCATGCCGGCTGGTCCCGACAATCCGAAAGGGTTCTGGGAGCATCAGGACGCCGTTTCCATCAACGACGAGCTACTGCAAGACCTTGGTTACGCATGGAATGACCCGCGACCCCTGCCGGAGAACTGGGTTTCAGGCCGCGCGGCCCACAGGGCACGCAAGAAGATCAGGGCGTTGCTCGATCGCGAGTTTTCAGGATCCGCCCTCTGGGGTCTGAAAGATCCACGCATGTCCCGCTGTGCACCGGTCTGGCTGGAGGTTCTTCGAGAACGGGGCGTGCAGACGTCAGTGATTGTGGTGATCCGGCATCCGGATGAAGTGTCGGCATCACTCCGGCATCGTGACGGTGAATCGCTGGCACTTGGTCGCGCACTGTGGATGCGGTATGTGCTCGATGCGGAAAAGAACACGCGTGGTACACAGCGCATCATCGTGGATTACGCGGGCTTGCTGAAGGACTGGCGTGGCTGCATACAGGCGCTGAGGGATGATCTCACGGTCCCCGCGCTTGCCGGATTCCATCGGCATGACAGTGAAGTGGATGCTTTTCTGGATAGCTCCATACGCCATCACGCAGCCTCAAATACAAGGCCATCCCGTGGCCTGGCGGGAATGGCAAGGGAGCTCTACAGCGAATTGCTTGACGCTGCACGTCAAAAACTGCACTGGCGGGTCGCCAGCGATTGGGAATCGCGTCTGCAGGAGCGCGTCCGGGATCCGGATCATCTGCTGCAGGCCATCGCAAGAGGAAGGTCTCGCGAGAAGTCCGCCCTGGCAAATACTGTGCAGCGCATAGAAGGGGAGCTTAAAGAGAGAGCTTTATGGGCTAAAAGTCTGGATAAGCAATTGCATGAGACCAGTGAGCGACTGGCGACGCTGCATGCCGAGCATGAGCAGGGGATGGCATGGGCGCGTTCGCTGGACACGGAGCTGGAATCGACGCGCAAGCAGCTGGGTTTGTTGCAGGCCGAGCACGAGCAGCAGGGCGCATGGGCGACATCGCTGGAAAAGGAGTTGAGCGAGACGCGGGCAAGCTACGAGGCGCTGCATGCCGAGCATGAGCAGGGGATGGCATGGGCGCGTTCGTTGGACACGGAGCTGCAATCCACGCGCAGTGAGCTTGGCGACAGCAAGGCGTTGATCGGAAGCCTGCGCTCGCAGATCGACAAGCAGCGCATGGACATAGCCGAGATGGAGCTTTCCATGGGAGAGCTGCGAAGAAATTACGAGATGATTCTCGCATCCCGCTCATGGAAGCTGACCCGGCCGTTACGCGTGCTCGCCCGATTGCTGCGCGGCGAATGGGGCCTTGTGCGATCTTCCATGCGGTCGATGAAAAAATCGAACGATGGCGCGCCCACCTCGCCACCGGACACGCTGGAAGCGTCGTCGTCGCATACAAACCCTGGTCCTGAAGAGGACAAACGCGAGACCAGGCTCGATGGGCTTTCATTGAAGACCTATGACAGGCCTGTGGTGTCCATCATCATCCCCACTTACGGGAATCTTGCCGTCACGACGGCGTGCCTGCGGTCCATCATGCGCCATGAGCCGACGGTTCCTCACGAGGTCCTGGTCATCGAAGATGCATCGGGTGATCCGGATATCCGGATTCTTGAGGGCGTGCCTGGGCTTCGATACGAGGAAAATCAGAACAATCTCGGTTTCGTGCTTTCCTGCAACCGGGCAGCGGACCTGGCGCGTGGCGAATACCTCTACTATCTCAACAACGACACGGAAGTGACCGAAGGATGGCTTGAGTCCATGCTCGATCTTTTCGAGCGCTTTCCCGAGTGTGGCATGGTGGGGTCCAAGCTCGTCTATCCGGATGGCCGGCTCCAGGAAGCGGGCGGCATCATGTGGGACGACGCCAGCGCATGGAATTACGGTCGGCTGGATGACCCTGAGCGCAGCATCTACAACTATGTCCGTGAGGTCGATTACTGTTCAGGGGCCTCGTTATTGATTTCGAAAGCATTGTTCGAGCGGCTTGGAAAATTCGAGGAATGCTATGCGCCGGCCTACTGTGAAGATTCGGACCTTGCCTTCAAGGTAAGAAACGCAGGACTCAAGGTCTATTATCAGCCCCGGTCCGTGGTGATTCACCATGAAGGGGTCTCGAATGGAACCGATCTTGCGTCGGGCATAAAGTCCTGTCAGGTTGCCAATCAGGTCCGGCTCTATGAGCGCTGGAAGGGCGTGATCAAACGCGACCACTACCCCAATGGCACGCATGTCATGCGAGCCAGGGAGCGTGCGCGTCAATCACGCTACGTTCTGATCGTCGACCACTACATTCCGCAGCCGGATCGGGATGCGGGGTCGCGGACCATGCTGCAATTCATACGCATGTTCCAGAGGAAGGGTTTTGCCGTCAAGTTCTGGCCGGAGAATCTGTTCCGGGATCCCCAGTACGTGGGTCTGCTGGAGCAGGAAGGCGTGGAAGTCATCTATGGTGCCGAATATGTCAAGGGTTTTGATGAATGGATGCGCGAGCATGGAAAGGAATTGAGTGCTGTATTGCTCAGTCGGCCGCATATCGCGATTCATTTCATCGAGTCTGTACGCAAACATACCGAAGCGGTACTTCTGTATTACGGTCATGACGTGCATTATTTGCGTATCGAGGACCAGTTGCGCATCGACCCGAATGACAAGGGTCTCAGGATGGAACGCAACGAGGCACGCAAGCTCGAGCATGCGGTCTGGGAAAATGTCGATGCCATCTACTACCCCTCCGAATCGGAAACACGCCATGTGACGGAATGGCTCCGTCGCAAGGCGCTGCAAGTCAGGGCGCGTACCGTCCCTGCGTATGCCTATGACTGGTTTCCGGAGAACCCGGAAGAAAATCTTTCCCGCAGGCACGACTTGATCTTCGTGGCGGGATTTGCACATTCACCGAATGTCGATGGTGCCAGATGGCTCGTGCAGGAGATCCTGCCGCGGATTCTTGAGAAACACCCCGATATTCACCTGAGCCTGGTGGGATCCAACCCGACCGATGCGGTCAAGCGCCTGCAAGGCGCGCATGTCACGGTGACCGGATTCGTGTCTGACGACGAGCTGCGGCGATTTTATGCCGAGACCCGTCTGGTGGTGGCTCCGCTTCGTTTTGGCGGCGGAGTGAAAGGCAAGGTGATCGAAGCGATGCGTTTTGGCGTGCCGTGCGTGACGACGCCGGCTGGAATCCAGGGAATGCCGGATGTGGGCAACTTTCTGCCCGTAGCGGAGGATCCCCAAGAATATGCACGTCAGGTATTGACATTGCTTGCCGACGACCTGGCCTGGAGACGGGTATCGCGCGCGGGGCAGACCTTCGTGAAGACCCATTACACGGAAGATGCGCAGTGGCGCGCTTTCGAACCCGAAATCAATGGAGCATCAACCGTGCATGCAAGGGAGCAAATGTCGTGATTGCACGATCCAGGGCGCCTTTGCGCATCGGGCTTGCCGGTGGCGGTACCGATGTCGCGCCGTATTGCGACGAATTCGGTGGGCGGGTACTCAATGCCACCATTGACCGCTACGCCTATGCAAGCGTATCCCCGGGCGATGACAGGACCTGCAGCTTCCGGATGCTCGACGGCGACTGTCAGGAAACCCATTGTTGTGAACAGGCTATCGATCTGTCCGGGCCTTTGCTGCTGCTGAAAGGCGTGTATGCGCGAATCTGCAGGGATTTCCTCGGCGGAGAGCAACCGCCGGTCCGCGTCAGGACTTTTTCGGATGCCCCGCCAGGTTCCGGTCTGGGTTCATCTTCGACCATGGTCGTCGCGCTGGTGCAGGCATTTTCCGAATATTTTTCCCTGCCACTTGGCGAATACGAGGTAGCGCATCTCGCCTACGAAATCGAACGCAACGATCTGAGCCTGGCCGGAGGCAAGCAGGACCAGTACGCAGCTGCATTTGGCGGTTTCAACTTCATGGAGTTCTACAAGGACGATCGGGTCATCGTCAATCCGCTGCGCATCAAGGAAAGCGTGTGGGCGGAACTGGAAGCATCGCTGGTTCTGTATTTCACGGGGGTTTCCCGTTCCTCCGCAGCCATCATCGAAGAACAAACCCGGAACGTGGCTTCCCGGCAACAGGCTTCGATCGATGCCATGCATCGATTGAAAGCCGAAGCCTTTACCATGAAGGAAGCACTCCTGCTGGGCAAGCTCGATGCGTTTGCAAGCACCCTGCAGGCCGGATGGGAAGCCAAGAAAGGCATGGCGAGTGGCATCACCAATCCGGACATTGATCGCACGGAAGACCTGGCGAAAAAAAATGGCGCCCTGGCGACCAAGGTGTCGGGCGCCGGTGGCGGTGGATTCATGCTGTTCATGTGTCCCCCGGAGAACCGGCTGGAACTGATTCGCGCATTGTCGGATGGTCCGGGCCAGGTCATGGAATTTCACTTTTCCCATCGAGGAGCGATGTCGTGGCGAGCCCAATGAGCGACGTTATCAAGGACGAACTGTCCACCAGTCTCGAACTGTTGCGCAAGCTGATCGAGGATCATTCCCTGCACCAGCAGATCGAGAATGTCGTGGACTTGTGCACCGAATCCCTTGGCCGGGGCAACAAGATACTGTTCGCGGGCAATGGAGGCAGCGCCGCCGATGCCCAGCACTGGGCGGGCGAGCTGGTCAGCCGGTTCTATTTCGATCGTCCCGGACTGCCCGCCATTGCCCTGACAACCGACACCAGCATCCTCACAGCCATCGGCAACGATTACGGCTATGAATCGGTATTTTCACGCCAGATCGAGGCACTCGGGGTTGAAGGCGATGTCTTCTTCGCGATCTCGACATCCGGCAATTCGGCGAACATCCTGCGTGCCATCGAGGTTGCGAAAGAGCGTCGCATCACGGTTGTCGGCTTTACGGGAGCGTCCGGTGGAAAAATGTCGGATTCTTGCGATACATGCTTCCGCATCCCTTCTTCGTCCACACCCAAGATCCAGGAAGGGCATGAGATTCTTGGCCACATGATCTGCGCGTTGATCGAGAAGGAAATATTCGGGGATGGCGAAGACTGACGAAGCTCTCATACTGGCAGGTGGCTTCGGTACTCGACTTCAAAGTGTGGTCCGCGATGTGCCCAAGCCGCTGGCTCCGGTTGGCGGCCGGCCGTTCATCGCCTGGCTGCTGGATGCACTGGCTGCACAGGGCATGCGCCGCATGGTCCTGGCGGTCGGCTACATGGGGGAAGTTGTCGAGCAGGCGCTGGGTTCAAGCTGGCGGGGAGCCGCTTTGATCTACTCCCGCGAACCCGAGCCCCTGGGTACGGGAGGGGCTGTATCCCTGGCCGCCGGGTGCATCCAGGGCGACAGTTTTTTCCTGCTCAATGGAGATACATGGCTGGAACTCGACTATGGCGCCTTTGATCGTGCCGCAGTCACGGCGTCAGCCCCCTTGTCGATGGCGCTGGCGCGTGTCGAAGACGTTTCGCGGTATGGGGCGGTGCGCGTCGAAGACAACCGCGTTGCGGGTTTCGTCGAAAAGGGCAGTTCCGGTGCCGGACACATCAATGCAGGTGTCTATCGCGTGACACGGGACATGCTGGGGTCCTTTCCGGACAAGCATCGGTTTTCCTTCGAGAATGAGGTGCTGGCGCCGGCAGTCGAGCAAGGATTAGTCAGCGCATTCACCCAGACGCGGGGATTCATCGATATCGGCATTCCCGCGGACTATGCGCGCGCTGCAACAGTCCTGCCGACAGCGGAAGACGCCGTGTGACCGATTGCCGGCGAGCCCTGTTCCTGGATCGTGATGGCGTCATCAACGTCGATCATGGGTATGTGTGTAGCCCCGAGCGCACCGATTTCATCGATGGCATTTTTGACATCGTGCGTCTGGCCCGGGAAAGGGCCTATCGCGTCATCATCGTCACCAACCAGGCGGGAATCGCGCGGGGGTATTACACCGAACGGCAGTTCATGGATTACATGGACTGGATGCAGCGCGAGTTTGAACAAAGGGGGGCAGATTTCGATGCGGTCTACTACTGTCCCCACCATCCCACGCAAGGCCGGGGCGAATACCGGAAAACATGCCCTTGCAGGAAACCGGCACCCGGGATGATCCTGCGTGCCCGGCAGGACCATGACCTGGATCTGTCCAGGTCGATCCTGGTTGGAGACAAGATATCCGATATCGAAGCAGGCAGGGCGGCGGGCATCGGTAGCTGCATCCGGATCAAGCCGTTGCCTGCCACGGGGTCGTCTCCGGGCTTGCAAATAGACGTATCGGATCGAGAACGCATCATAAGCTGCATGAGCGATCAGGGTGGGGCGGCCGATTCCGATTGCGCCTGATGATGTGCGATGGCAATACCCCGCGATGCGGCGGGCCATCAATGGCATGAAACTTCATGCTTTCACGAACCTGCGGATTTCGATGCCCCGATGGTCCCAAACCAGTCCAGTACCGGGCGGGCGTGTGGTTGCTGTCATCAGGGCCTTCAATCAAAGCGTATCGCGTACTTTCGCTCCAGTTGCCTGCTGGATCTTCGGGCCAACCACCGGATCAGCCTGTAGCTAAGGCTTCGCCTTGAAACTTCCGGATAGTTTCCGCTGAAAAGGCGCACCGATTCGGGCATCCGTATGGGCATCCTGATGCCGAGATGGCGGTAGACCTTGTCGAGTACCGTCTTCGGTTGCGCTAGAAACTGCGCGCTGTGCAACAGCAAAAGCTGGCTGGAGTCAAAATGCGCAAGCAGCGCATCGAGCTGGCGTGCATAGTCGCCGCGATAAAGGTAGGAGTGGTGGCGCAGCGGCGAGTGGGCAGACCAGTCGTCGTAATGTCCGTGCAGCCGCCAGCGCTCCAGCAACATGGCCGCCGGCATGGGCCAGGTTTCATCGCCCCGGTTGCGTTCCATGTGGTACTGGGAAATGGCGCGTTCGACCGGGTTCCTGAGAAGTACGATCCATTTCATGGCCGGGTTGTAACGCGCGATGCGGGCAATGATGCGTTCATGCATGCAGTAGATCGGGGTCGCGTCGCCATGCAGGGCATCGGGCGATGCCGTCTGGAAATGCTTTGCATAGATGCGGTCGATGTCGTCCCGGCCCCAGTTCTCGTCGAAATCCCCGGCATCGAATACATGCGCTTCCTTGTTCGAGGGCAGCGCGACTTCCGGATGCAGGGACAGGCAGTGGGCCATGGCCGTGGTGCCGCCTTTCTGCACGCCACCAATCACGAAGCGGATGCGTGGCGTGTGGGTCATGTTTCCTGCATGCATGCGGCCAGATCAAGAATATCGTCCCGGGCATAGTAACGAAGGTATGCCCCGCCATGCCGGCAAAGGGCCTGCGCCAGCATCGGCGCACGTGATGTCTGGTACTGGTTGCTGGCGTTTCTGCTGGCCAGGGGCGAGGCGTCGGGCAAGCCGGGGACCCGGGTCGTGGCAAACAGGCATTGCCCGCGGGATGCGACCATGTCCTCGTAACGGATCACCCGGTCTGTTTCCAGCGTCGCGGCATAGCGCGAAAAGAACCAGTCGAGGATGTGTATCTGCCTTGCCAGGAGGTCATCCTCGCTGTGCAAGGCCTGGCCAAGGTCCGGGTCCAGCCGCTCCCCGGCTGGCAGGCGGCCGTGGCTGACCGGCAGGTTCACCGAATGCCAGGAAGCCAGCACAGCCAGCGGATTGCGCACGATGGCATAAACCTCGAATCGATCGGCAAGTTGCGGCAAGAGGGCGGTGAATGCCGCATTGTGCTTGACGACCAGGGTGAACTGTTCGTTGAGCGGCTTGTCGACATTCAGCTCGCCGTGCTCGGCAAGCCAGGGGCGTCCGTGGCACGGATCGGCATGTGCCCCGATGGGATTGTCCGGCACGCGTCCATCGCGATGCTTGCTTGGCACCCGGCCCTGTGTGATGGCGCGTTGGCGCGCGGATTGAAAGAAGCTTTCGATCTCGCCCAGGGCGTTCGCCCGGTCAAGTGAAAGCTGCTCCACCGGCATGGGTTCGAACAACGCCAGGGTATCTGTCGCACGGCCCAGCAGGTGGCACGCCAGCGTGGTGCCGCTTCGGGGCACGCCGGTCAATGCGATGTCGCGGCCCCCTGTCATGTGCATGTCCCGTCCAGGGTGTCGAGCAGTGCGTGTACGGCGGCACGCTCGGCTGCAAGGGTGAATCGTGACGCGGCAAGGCGGGCTGCTCGTGAAATAGTGTCCGTTGCTTGTGCATCCCGGGCAAGGTCGAGGGCCATGGCGGCGATCGCGTCGGCACGGCGTTCGGGGACCCGTGCATTTTCCTGCGCGCGCACATATTCGCGACTGCCCAGGCAGTCAGGCTGCACCAGCGCGCGCCCCATGGCCATGGCTTCGAGCCCCGGCAGGTAAAAGCCCTCCTCCGGATCCGGGAGCGCCACGACGATACGCGCTAGCGCCATGTGGCGAAGGTACACGGAACGCGGCGTGCGTTGATCATGGAGCCGTACACGCAGTCCGTGGCGCACCAGCTCCTGATGCACGCAACGCGCCAAGTCGGGTTGTTTGACGCCATCGATGAACACGTCCATCGTTGGATTTATGTCACCGAGGCAGCCCAAACCTTCGACATCGATGCCCAGCGGGATGACGTGCACGGGGCCATGGACCTCACCCGTGGCGACAATGGCATCGCGCACGGCGTGACTGACGCAGATGCGAATCGCGGGGCGCTTCAGAAAGGCCCGCAGGGGCAGCGACGGGTCGGCATGGCGGACATGCTGGACCAGGTTGATGACCGGCGGCAGGTCCTGATCATCCCATTCGGCAAGCAACGTCCAGTCCATGCCGCCGATCAGCAGCGCATCGGCCTCCTGCGGACGCCATTGCGTGCTCTGGTTGGGCCAGGCGCAAAACGGATTGGCTTCGGTATCGGTGCGGGTGGCCGACAGATGCAGGAGAACGTCCCACCGGGCATGGGCCTGGACGTGCCGCATGTAGTCGAGCATCTTGCCATGCCCGCCGGTATAGCCCTGAAAGCGGCGATGCACCAGCATGCACCGGCTCATGCTGCGGGTCCGGTTTCCATGGGCAGGGGAAACAGGCCGGTGAAGCGGTCGCGGCTGTCGTCCACCACTTCGAAGGACAGCCAGCCTTCCTGGCGCGACAATATCGTGGTGTGTTCAATGGATGGGGCGTCCACGATGCGGAAGCGCAGACGGTAGATGCCCTTCTGCAGGCGTGCAGGAAAGCGAATGGTGAGCGGGCTGATGCCGTCGGCCTGCGCGGGCGGCAGGGAGATGCGGCGTCCGCTCAGTTGCAGGCCCTTGCCGTCCATGATGTCGAAAATCAGGTACGGGGCCTGCAGGTCCGCCGTCAGCCGGATCTGCAGATCGACCCGTACCGGCGCGTCATAGCGCAGCGAGACATGGCGCGGCGCATCGTTGATGGCTGCCTTGACGATGCACGCATCGGTGGCGCCATAGCCGTGGTCCACGCGGTCGAGCCGGGTGCCCTCGTGCTCGCGGCTTTGTTTGAGCGCATCGGCGTGGATGCGGTACAGGTATTCGGTAATGACATCTTCCGGCGTGCCCTCCTGGATGACCTGCCCGCGTTCGAGAATCATGGCGCGGTCGCAGAAGGCCTTGACGGCATTGAGGTCGTGACCGACGAACAGCAACGTGGTGCCCCGGGCCAGGATTTCCTCGATCCGTGTCATGGCCTTGGCCTGGAAGCGCGCATCGCCCACGGCCAGCGCCTCGTCGACGATCAGGATATCCGGGTCCACATGCACCTGGACGGCAAAGGCCAGGCGCATCATCATGCCCGAGCTGTAGGTCTTGACCGGCTGGTCGATGTGCGCGCCGATGTCGGCAAAGGCGATGATGTCCTCCAGGCGTTCGGCGATCTGCGCCCGAGACATGCCGAGAATCGCGGCATTGATGAACACGTTTTCGCGCCCGGTCATTTCCAGATTGAACCCCGAGCCCAGCTCCAGCAACGCGGCAATGCGCCCGTGGACCCGCACCTCGCCCTGGGTCGGTTCAATCACGCCGGCAACGATCTGCAGCAGCGTGCTTTTCCCACTGCCGTTCAGGCCGATGATGCCCAGCGCATCGCCGCGGTGCAGGGTGAACTGCACATCGTGCAGCGCCACATGATAGGCAAGAAACCGGTCGATGTGTGCCTGCAGGGGCTGCGCAAGCGGATGCATCCATCGACGCAGCATGCGTTCCAGCCGCTGCAGCATTGGCACCCACAGGCGCGATGCCGGGGTGGCCCACAGCCGGTAGGTCTTGCCGATGCCTCGGGCCTCGATGGCCACCGCGGGTGTTTCCATGGTTGACGTGCTCATGCGAAATCAGGGCAGATCTCCAGCCCCCAAGTATACCTGTGCCCGTGCAATGTACGGCACCGGTGACAGGATGCCGGTCCAACGCTCGGCGCGAAGAAGCACCTGCAACAGGACACAAAAAAAACGGGCGGCCCGAAGGCCGCCCGCGATTCGTCCAAGACGAAAAACGTACTGCTTACTTGTAGTCACCGCTGACCGGGGTGCCCAGGTTGATCACCTGGTTGGTGGTCTGGCTGCGGTTCAGGTTGGTCACTTCCATGCCGGCGATCTCGCCGGTCACGGTCAGGCGCCACTTGCCGGTGCCCATGCCCAGCGAACCGGTCAGGCCCTTGGCGCTGTTGCCGTTCTCCAGGTCCTGCGCGGTCAGCTGGATGGACTTGCCGGCGCCCAGGGTGAAGGAGACGGTGCCGCCGGCCGTACCGGTGTCATCGGTGCCGGTGATGGTCACCTTGCCCGCGTTGCTGCCGGTGTTGGTGATGCGCAGGAAGCTCTGCATCGAGGTGTTGCTGGCCGGGTTGAAGGTGTAGACCTTGGCCACCGGGCCGTTGTAGGCCATGGCCAGACCGTTGGCGCTGGCCGAGGAGGACTTGCCGGTCGCGGTACGCGTTTCGGTGGCGGCCACGCCCACGCTGGTTGCGTCGATGACCTGGCTATTCGCCGAGGGCAGGGTGAAGCACAGGATGCCCGTTCCGGTGCTGCTCAGCGAAGAATATGCCACGCCGCTGAAGGTCACCTGGCTGCCCGTGGTGCTGGTGGCGGCAACAGTGGTCGAGGGACTTGCACACGTCCCTGCGGTCACGAGCTTGACGCTGGCGCCCGTCTGGGTAAACGCGGAGAACGTGCCCGTGACAGTCAGGTTCGTGGTGTCTGTTGTAGCCCACGTGAACGTGGCACCCGAAGCATCATAGATGCCGCTGTTGACACCGATGCTGACCGTGCCCGTATCGAAGGCGTAGCTCGGGGTGGCGTTGTTCAGGCTGCCGTCATTGGAGAAGGCCGTCTTGCTGGACACCACCTGGGAGCCGACATCGATCTTGGCATTCGGGTGGGCCGGGTTGCTCACGGAGAACTTGAGCGGATCGGCCGAGGTCAGCAGGTTCTGCGTCACCGGCGTCAGGATCTGCTGCGCGGTGTTGGGGTCGGCGAAGGTGAACTTGGCCGCGGCATTGCTTCCGGTCGTAGCCAGTCCGCCCACGTTGCTGAATTTCAGGCCAGTAAAGGAAAGAGCCGTACCGGAGGTCACGCCCAGGGAGGTGGAGCCCGGCTGCACGGAGTACACAACATAGTTGTCGCCGCTGGCGCCGCCGGCTGCAATGCTGACGGTCCATGGACCGGTGCCTCCGGAGGAGTTTGGCAGAGCGGGGCCGATTGCGGGCACCGGGGCCGCAGCGCCGAATGTCGCGCCGTTCTGCAGATCGACGCGGACCGAGAAGCCGGTGGTGCGGCCGATGATCAGGTCGGTGGTATCGATGGCCAGGTTGACGGTGCCCGGAACCGTGACCACGGTGGTGTTGTCCTTGACGTCAACATTGGCCACCTTGGTCGGCAAGGTATTCGTAGTGCCGTTGTTCACGGACGCTGCGGACGCCGCCGCCGACAGGCCGAGTGCGGCTGTCAGGGCAAGCGCGAGCGTGGAAGTCTTGAGAATCGACATGTCGATGGAACTCCTTAAAAGGATGAAAGATGAACCCAATCGCATGTAGCCCCCCGATGGGCGCAACGCGCGCTCCGGTACCAGAGTCGAGCGTTGCTGACGTGTGTTTCGCACGGCCATGGCTTGCGTGCCCATGGCGGACGGTCCCCTTGATACGCCGGACCCCCTGAAACAACGTGCTACGGCAGGCACTATAGCAAGTCGTCTGACTTCGTCAAGCCAAGGTTAAGCGGCTTTTGTGGCCCGGTGTGAGCTCTGTCAGGTTTTGCATGAAGCCCGGGTTCAGGGTGAAGGCCAGGGCCATGCGCCTGCCCGCATGTGGGGCCCGAAAGGCGGCCTGGCGCCACAACACCATGTGGAGGTACCGCGAGGGTGGAACCAAGCCGCCGGCCGGGCCGGTTGCGACGGTTCGGCGATGCATCCTGCGGACGGGTGCTATCGGGGGCGCGATGGCGCGGGCCGGCATGCTTGCCGGGGCGCTTTGCGCCGCCTTGATGGCCGGGCCGCCGGCCCCCACCGGTACTTGCCGAGCGCCATGCCGGGGCCCACCCGCAGGGGTGCCGGGACTGGGTCGTGCGGGCCGGGCGGTGCCGCGCCCCGTAACCGGCTTGCGGTGTACACTTGCGCCCCCTGCGTGGCGCGGGCATCGAGCGGCGCCCGTCGTACCGGTCGACGTGGCCGGGTCTGGATCTAGGTGCGTCATTGATGAATGGATTGAAGGCTCTTTTCCCCTTTCTGAAACACGGGGCGCTGTTCGGCGCACTGCAAAAGCGCGAACTGGCCCTGCGTTACCGGTCCTCGTTCCTGGGCAATCTGTGGATGGTGGTCACGCCGTTGCTGATGCTGGGCATGTACACCTTCGTGTTCGGCGTGATCTTCAAGTCGCGCTGGCAGGGGCTGGCGAACCAGGGGGTGTCGGGCTTTGCCATCGTGCTGTTCTCCGGGTTGCTGCTGCATACCCTGCTGGCCGACACCATCGGCCGGGCGCCGGCGTTGATGATGGAGCAGCCCAATTACGTCACCAAGGTGGTGTTTCCGCTGGAACTGTTGCCCTGGGTGAGCATGGCGACCGCGCTGGTGCACTTTGCGGTCGGGCTGGTTCTGCTGCTTGGCGTGATGGCCCTGATCATGCCGCCGCTGCACCTCGCCACGCTGTGGTTGCCCGTGATCGTGCTGCCCTACACCCTGTATCTGGTGGGGCTGACCTGGGCGCTGGCGGCGGTGGGTGTGTATTTGCGTGACCTGGCGCAGTTCATGACCTCGGTGGTGAGCATGCTGCTGTTTCTGAGCCCGATTTTCTATCACCGCAGCCAGGCGCCCGGCGTCCTGGGCGACGTGATGGTGATCAACCCGCTGACCGTCCCGGTCGAGCAGGCGCGCCGGGTGCTGTTCACCGGCAAGCCGCCGGAATGGGGGGTGATGCTGGTCTACACCGGCTTCGGCCTGGTGGTCTATGTGCTGGGGCTGGTGATCTTCCAGCGATTGCGCCGCGGATTCTCGGATGTGATGTAGGATTCGTGCAATGCAACATGCACTTGCCACGCCTGCCGAGAAGGACCCGCCGCGCCTGCTGGGAGAAATACTGCAGGCCGAAGGGCTGGTGCGTGCCGAAGACGTGCAGCGGGCACTGGACATGCAACGGCGCATCGGCGGTCGCATCGGCGCCTTGCTGATGCGCGTGGGCGCGATTTCCGAGGACACGCTGCTGGATGCGCTGGCGCGGCAACTGGAGCTGCCGGTCGTCGGGCGCGAGGTGGCCGAACCGGACGAAGCGGTGTTGCGCGATGCGATGCTCGACGGGGCCATCAACGCCGACTGGATGCTCGACCAGCAGGTGTTGTTGTGGCGCGGTGAAGACGGTACCTGGTTGTGTGCGGCACGCGATCCGCTGGCCAGTGCCTTGCGCGAGTCCCTGCGATTCGTGCTGGGTCACGAACAGGTCCGATTTTGCCTGGTGTCCAGCCAGATCCTGGAACGGCTGCTGGATCAGCTTTCCCGGGTGCAGCATCGCGATGGCGAGGCCTACGGTGATGCGGACGTACAGCACCTGCGGGAGATGGCCGAGGAGGCGCCGATCGTCGAGCTGGTCAACAACGTGATGTCACAGGGCGTGGAGCAACGCGCCTCGGACATCCACTTCGAGCCGGAGGAATCGCGCCTGCTGGTGCGCTTCCGTATCGACGGCGTGCTGTATACGCGTCTTACGCTGCAACGTGAACGGTTCAATGCGGTCGCCTCGCGCATCAAGCTGATTTCCGGCATGGACATTGCCGAACGACGCCTGCCGCAGGATGGACGCATGAGTGCGCGGGTCAGCGGTCAGGACATGGATATTCGCGTGTCCGCGCTGCCCGGCGTGCATGGTGAATCGATCGTCATGCGCCTGTTGCCGAAAAAACGCGAGGAGCTGGGGCTGGAGCGCCTGGGTATGCAGGCCGACCACCTGGCCCTGATGCGTGAGTGGGCGGGCGAGTCCAACGGCATCGTGCTGGTGACCGGGCCGACCGGATCGGGCAAGTCCACCACGCTTTACGCCACGCTTGCCGCCAGCAATGACGGGCAGAAGAAGATCATCACGGTCGAGGATCCGGTCGAATTCCAGTTGTCGGGGGTGACCCAGATCCAGACCCACGCCGACATCGGGCTGGATTTTGCCGGCGCACTGCGTTCCATCCTGCGCCAGGACCCGGATGTCATCATGGTGGGCGAGATTCGTGACCTGGAGACCGCGCGGATTGCCGTGCAGGCGTCGCTGACAGGCCATCTGGTGCTTTCGACCCTGCATACCAATGACGCCATCAGCGCCTTTACCCGGCTGGTCGACATGGGGGTGGAACCGTTCCTGGTGTCCACCCCGCTGCGCGCCGTGCAGGCCCAGCGGCTGGTGCGCCGGTTGTGCACCGAGTGCGCGCGCCAGGCCGGGGAAGCCCCCCCTGTCGCCGGTGAGGTGCGTGAACTGGCGGCTGCCTTGCTAGGCTCGACGGCACCGAACTGGAAGGAACCGGTCGGTTGCCCGCGTTGTCTGCATACCGGATACCGTGGCCGCGTCGGCATTTACGAACTGGTATCGGTGTCCAACGAGATGCGGCACATGATCAACGAGGGCGCAAGCGTGACGGACATGACGGCCCAGGCGCGCAAGGAGGGCTACCGCTCCCTGCGTCAGGACGGCTTGCTGAAGGCCTGGCAAGGGCTCACTTCGGTCGATGAAGTCCTGCGCGTGACGGGGAGCTGATGGCCATGCCCCGGTACGAGTATGAGGCGCTGAATGCCGATGGCATGGTGCTCAACGGCAGTTTGCGCGCCGAAGGCGAGCGTGAAGCGATGCGCATGCTCGAGCGGCGCGGATTGCAGGCACTTTCCCTGCAGACGCAACAGGGCGAGCGCAAGCGGCGTCACGGAAGGCTGCGCGTGATGGACATCGTGCTTTCCCTGCACGAAGTGGCGACCATGCTGGAGTCGGGCGTGGCCCTGGCCGAAGCGGTGGCGGTGCAGGCGCAGTCGTCGCATCATCCGGTCGTGGTGGCCGGGTTCGAGCACATCAGCAACGGTTTGCAACGCGGGCAGTCGTTTTCCGATGTGTTGGCGACCTGCGGCATCCCCTTGCCCGATTATGTGGTGCAGCTGGTCAAGGCCGGCGAGCTGACCGGCGAGCTGGGCGAGGCCATGCGTGGTGCGGCCTCGCAGATGGAATACGAGGAGCAGGCGCGTGCCGAACTGCGCAATGCGCTGGTGTACCCGACGATTTTGATTTGTGCCGGTATCGCGGCCGTACTGATCGTGTTCACGTTTGTCGTGCCCAAGTTTTCCATGTTGCTGAAGAAGGCCGACCAGTTGCCCTGGCTCGGCTGGGCCGTGTTGGCCAGTGGCACCTGGGTCAACAGCAACCGTTTGTGGCTTGCCCCATTGCTGATCTTCGGGTTGATCGGTGCCGTTGCCGCACTGCGGCGGCCGGAAGTGCGCGATCGCCTGTATCAACGCGTCAGCGCCTTGCCGGTGGTCGGCGACTGGCTGCTGGAATCGGAAACGGCGCGCTGGGCCAAGATGCTGGGTACCTTGCTGCAGAGCAAGGTCAAGCTGCTGCGCGCGCTGGAGCTTGCCGCCGAGGGCGTGCGCTTGCAGCAACGGCGTTTCCGGCTGCAGGAGGTGGCGCGCGCCGTACGTGGGGGCGCGACCCTGGCCGAAGCGCTGGAAGACCACAATGCCCTGAACGGGACCGGATGCAATCTGGTGCGGGTGGGCGAGCGTTCGGGGCAGTTGCCCTCGATGCTGATGTCCCTGGCGCGAATGTACGAGGAAGCCGGGCGTCAGCGCCTCAAGCGCATGCTGGCCCTGATCGAACCGATCGCCATCCTGGTCATCGGTGCGGTGGTCGGCGTTATCATCATGGGTGTCATGTTGGCCATCACCAGTGCCAACAACCTTGCTGTATGAGATTGGAAGTCATGAAACGTATCAAGCGCCAGGCAGGCTTCACGTTGCTGGAAATGATTGTCGTGCTGGTCATCATCGGGCTGATCATGGGGCTGGTCGGGCCGAGGCTGTTTTCACAGGCGGACCGGGCCAAGGTCCAGACCGCGAATACCCAGATCAAGATGCTGCGTGGTGCCCTGGAAACCATGCGGCTGGACATCAACCGGTTCCCGACCGAACAGGAAGGGCTGCAATTGCTTGTGAACAAGCCTTCCGATCCGGCCCTCGCGGCCCTGTGGCGCGGACCCTATCTGAGTGACGCGGTACCGCTCGACCCCTGGGAACACCCTTACCATTACAGTCCGGAACCGAGCGGGAATCAGCCATTCACCCTGTATTCCTACGGTGCCGACGGCAAGCCGGGAGGGACGGGCATCAATGCCGACATCGGTTATCTCCCGCAGCACTAGCGCCCGTTGCAGCGGGGGATATACCTTGCTGGAGATGGTTGTCGTGCTGGCCATCATGGCCCTGGTCATGGGCATAGCCGCCGTACGCGTGTTTTCCATGATCGATAGTTGGCGAGTGCGCACCCAGCTCGACGATATCGACCAGCAATTCCAGCACTTGCCGGTGCTGGCCCGGCAGCGGGGCGAAACGATTGTGTTGCCGCCTCCGGACGTCGCCGGGTCGCGTGGGCGCAGGCGCTTGTCGTCCGGTTCGGCCGAGGGACTGCACCTTCCTCCGGACTGGCTGGTGCATTTCGACCGCCGGCTGGTGGTGACCGGGGCGGGGTTCTGCCGGGGCGCACGGATTGTTCTGCAGAAGGGTGTGCACACCTACCCGCGGATCGTCACGGCGCCATTTTGTCGGCTCCAGCTCGTCGGTGGCGCACCTTGAACACGCGGCAATCGGGTTTTTCCCTGCTTGAATCCATCGTGGCGCTGGTCATCCTGAGCATGGTGGTGGGGGCACTGTTTGCCTGGCAGCATGTCAGTTATGTCACCCTGGACCGTGCCCGGGCGCACGCCGAACGCAACGAGATGGTTCGTTCGGCACTGGCCATCATGGATCATGTCAACATGCTCAAACAGCCCGAAGGTGAGCGCACCGCGGGCAGCCTTGCCGTGAAGTGGTCATCGAAACCCGTTGCACCCCGCAGACAGGGGCGGACATTCTCGGGCCATCTCAGCCTGTTCGACCTGCAACTGTTCACGGTCCGGGTGATGGTCCTGCAGCGAGGGCGTACCGTGGCTCAGTTTCGCTATCGCAAGCTCGGATACGTGCAGGCCCGCAAGATCAACGAGGGTTGATGGGCATGCTTCGCTCGCGTGGATTCACCCTTCTTGAAACGCTGGTGACCCTGATTGTCACGGCACTGACGGTCGCATTGCTGTTCCAGATTGTCAGTGGTTTCGATCGTGCCCGCAGTGTGGCGGCGCGATTTGAGACGGTGCAGGGTAACCGGAGCGTGATGCTGGGCTGGTTTCGCGACAGCGTGGGCGGGATGGTGGCGGTGGATCCGGCCTCCGTGCCGGGAACGACCAATCCGCATGCGCCGATCTTTGGCCTGAAGGGAGCGGCGACGGGTTTCACGGGGGTCTCGCTTGCTCCCCTGCAGCAGGGTGTGGGCATTCCCACGAAGGTGACCTGGCGCATCGTTTCCTCGCCCACTGGCGGCGCGCTGCAATACACCGAGGCCGGTTCCGCACCGGTCACACTTGATCTGGGCGTGTCACTTAGGGGTTTTGTGTATTTCGACAAGGATGGCAAACCGCATCGGTCATGGCCGCCGCGGCTGGGTATCCAGGCTGCCATGCCGGCAGGCATAGCCTTGGAGTCAGGCGCGAATGGGCATACGGTGACCTATGCAGCTGTAGCCGTGGCACACCCGCTGGAACTGCCTGCGTATACGGATGAAGGGGCAAGCCAGTGAACGGCCGCCCCGGGTTTGCCAGTAGGACCGCTGCGCGAGGCTTCGTGCTGTTGCTCGTCCTGGGGGTGCTGGTGGTTCTGTCCCTGCTGGCCGGGGCCATTGCTATTACGGTCGATCGTGTCAGGCACGACCAGCAAATCGCCGACCAGCGACTTCAGGGCGAGCTGGAATTGCGATCAACCGAAGCGACCGTACTCTTTCTGCTGGCTACGCAGCGCATCACGTTTGCCGGCCTGACGGTTGATGACAAGATCGTGTTGACGCCCTCCGAGCAGGAGCAGGTCAAGGAAGGGGAGAGCGTCATCTCTTTTGCTCCGGTCGGCAATGAAATCCGGATGGACGGCACGGTGTATCAGGGGTTTGGGCATGCCATGTTCGATCTTCGTGCCGATTCCGGGAAAATAAGCGTGAACTGGACCAATCCTATGGTGGTCGCCAAGTGGTTGGGCAGGCTTGGTGTTTCACCCGACCAACTGGGTTCCTTGCGCGCCAGACTGCTCGATTACCAGGATCCGGACAACGACCGGCGGATCGGCGGTGCGGAGACAGATCAATACCGGGCCCTGGGGCTTGAGCCGCCACCCAATCGGCCATTGATCACGGCGCTCGAACTGCGCCAGGTGCTGGGCTGGAACCAGGCGCTCAAGCATCTGGACAACCGGCAGCTGATGAGCCAGGCCACGGTATACCGCTGGGCTCAGATTTGCATCAATACCGCTCCCGCTAGCGTCCTTGCCGCTCTGCCCGGTGTCAGTGAGCAGCAGGCTGAACGGGTGGTGGCATTGCGCAGCGTTCAGGCATTTCAGAACTTGAGCTCGGTCCAGGAGTTGTTGCCCACGCTGCCGCCGGAGGATGATCTGGTTAGCCTGTTTCCCGGCTTTTCTGGTACCTTGAACCTTTGGCCCGGAAGGGGGACGGGTGGCTGGGCGGTGCACTGGACCCTGACCCCTTTCGACGACGGTGGACGCCCCTGGCGCATCGATTATGAAATCAGGTCTTCAGCGCGTTCAGGAAGTGGCGACGCAACTGCTCGCAAAGCTCAAACGGCGCTTCTCTCCGGCTCGCCTGCTGCGAACATCCGATGATCTGCAGCCGATCCGCGACGGTGGCCGGCATGCGGAATGGGTGATTGCACGCAATCTTTCGATGTTTCTGACGGTGGCGTGTGGATCGGTGCCGGTCAAGCGACGCGACGCCTATCTCGCGCTGGCCGTACGCAAGGCCGTGCCCTTTGCCGATCCGCAGTGGTATGTGGCCTGGCACGGCTCGACAGCGATGGTGTGGACCTGGTCCAGGCAAAACCTCGATTTCGAGGAGGTGGGGGATACCGATGACCTGCGTTCGGACACCATCGAGATCCGGGTCCGTCGTTGCCTGCCCGAGAGCCTGTATCGCGGTGAAGCCCGCGAGCAGGGTGTCGAATTGATCCATTGCGCGCAAGGCGTGGAAGGGCGTGCATGGAAGGCGGGGTTGCTTGCTGCCAGTGCATGGTGGCCGCAAACACCCTCGCAGTCTCAATGGCAGGAATTCTGCCGCGGGGCAGGTGTCCAGGCGGGCCCGTGCCCGGAAGCTGCGCAGGCCGACTGGAGAGAGCAGCCGTGGCATACGGCAACGGACCGTGGGCTAAGGGAAGGGGCGGCATTTGCCGGGCGCTACGGGATACCTGCTGCACTGTTGCTTGTGGTCCTGGCGGCCACCTATCAATTGGGTGCGCTGGCGCATGCCATGTACAAACGGCATCACGTCGAGAGCCAGATCCGGCAGGTCAGTGCGCAGGCCTCGGATGTCATATCCCTGCGTAATCGCGCAGAGACGGCCAGGGCGAAAATCGACCGCCTGCTGTCGATGCGTCCACCAGCCACCCAGCTACAAATCATGTCCAGGGCATTGGCGCTGCTGGAGAAGCAGCATGCGAGCATCATCGAGTGGGCCATGCCCGATCCGAAATCCATCAATGTCGTGGTCAGCATGCGCTCTCCGGATCCACGCGCCCTGGTGCTGGCATTCCAGAAAAGTCCATTCTTCCGCGATGTCAGCGCCAATATCGTGCAAGGATCGCAGGATCGTCTGTTGATACAGGCCCGAGTGATTGGCAAGCAATCCCATCCGGCGGGGAAGGACACATGAGTCTGGTGCAGGACATCCTTTCACGATTCAGGGGCGAGATCGGGGGTAACCGACGGTTGCAGATGGGCATGATGTTCATCGTGCTTCTGATTGCCATGTACGGCATTGGAGGATTGTCATCCATGCGCGCACGTATCTCATCCGAATACGTGCAGGACATGCAGCGACTGGAGCGTGTCCGGCATATAGCCAGGGAAAAGGGTTGGGACAAGCGGGCTGAGGATGCGCAACAATTGCTGACTCAATTACAGGCTCAGATTCCGCAAAGCGACAGTGTCGGACTTGCCCAGGCGACATTTCAGGGATGGCTTCGTGGCGCTGCCATCGCCACGGATCCGAAGCTCGATATACACATGGGAACGCCCCAGCAGGTTTCCGACGGTAGCGACTATTGGGAAATTCCGGCACAACTGGCCGGGTCGCTGCCTCGATCCAGAGCGTTGGAAATCGTACGAAAGATCGAGAGTCGTGGCGATCTGGCCGTGATCCGGCGAATACGCCTCAGCGTGGTGTCTCCCAATTCACTGACGCTTGATGTTGTGGCGTATTACCGGATTCCTAAGCAGGCGGGGCGTCCATGATTTTCGGTTTGAAATGGCACGCGCCGAGCCAACGTTCCGGGGCGGTGTTGCTTGTTGTAACCATGGGGTTGTTGTTGGGGTGGATAGCTGGAGGACCATCGGGCGCGGATATAGCGCCGACCCATCGTGATCATGCATGGTCTCTGCCTCCGTCATCCGTGGTGGAGCGTTACAGCGCAGCCGTTTTCCAGAGCATCAAGTCGAGTACGGCCTGGCCACCGGAGAGCGTAGCCTCGGGCCCGGGGCAAGTGGAGGGTGGCGCACCAGGTCCATCATGGTCGCTGGTGGGCATTGTGATGAAACCATCACCTTATGCATTGATCCTGCAAGGCAGCAAAGTCAAACGGGTGCCTCAAGGTGCGACATTGCCAGACGGCAACGTCGTTAAACAGATTGCGAGCGATGCAATAACTCTGGCAATCGACGGCTGCCAGCAGACCGTCAAGCTATTTTCCCTGAAAAAACGATCCTCCCGGAATTCATGTTCGTCCATGCAAAACGAATCGGAGAGTGGGAGCGGTGGAGAAAGACATGAGTAGGAAAGCAGTTCTGGCCGCGGCATCCCTCGCTGTACTGTTGGCGTCCTGTCAGATGGCGCCTCCAAGGTTGACATTGCCGCAACCATTGAATGTGCCTTCTCCACAACAGGGCAAGTCGGGTCTGACCATCAAGCCACAGGGCAGTGTCCAGACGACGACGAGAGTGGAGCCTACGCCTCCCATGCCGCACCAGGGCAAGCGTCTTTCCGGTCTCGGGCTCAAGCAAATCGAGCCCCCGCTGGCTGGTGCGCCGATCAAGGTCGCACTGGAAAACATGCCCTTGCCTGCCTTTGTCAACGAAGTATTCGGGCATCTGCTCGACATCAGTTATTTCATAGACCCGTCGCTGGCCAACAAGACCGACCTTGTCACGCTCAGGATTACCGATCCCCAGCCCAGGAAGGTGTTTTACCGGACGGTATTGGATGTTCTGCGCCGTTACGGCATTGCTGCCGTGTGGGACGGACATACCCTCAATATCGTTCTCGCCACGGATGCATCGGCAAGCACTCCGCCCTTGCTCATAAGCGGAAGGGCGCTGCCGCAGGTGCCAGAAAGCCACAGGCCGATATTCCAGTTGGTGCAGCTGCATAACGTCAGCAACGGTGATGTTACACGCTGGCTGCGTACGGCCTACGGGGACAACAAGGAACTCAAGATCGACGAAGACATCCGTCGCAATGCGGTTGTTCTGTCGGGGCCGCCGGTGCTGGTGCGCCAGGCGGTACAGGCCATCAAGGTGCTCGATCAGCCCTACCTGAGAGGGAGTTTCAGCGCCCGTATCGAGCCGGCCTTCATCGCTGCCGATGATCTGGCCAAGAAGCTTGTGGAAGCCCTCCGGGCTCAGGGCTATGCGGCCGATTCGCAGATTTCCCCCGGAACATCCATTGTCGTATTGCCTGTGCAATCGACCAACACTCTGCTGGTCTTCGCACCCGACCGTTCCGTGCTGAATCATGTCATCGATTGGGCGCGAACCATCGATCAGCCCAACCCCTCTTCGAGCAAGGACAGTCTTTTCTATTATCCCGTGCAGAACACCAAGGCGTCGGAAATTGCTGCGGTGATCAATGGTTCACCCCAAAGCAGCGGCAGCAACGATCTGACCATGGGGTCGACGAAGATCCCGAATCGAACCGGTTCGGGCATGGGCAGCGGATCGACGGGCCTTCAGTCAAACACCAGCTCGAACAGTAACAAACAGACTTCGGCATCGAATATGGCAGGCGGCGCGCTCTCCGACAAGGGTGTATTGACGGTCGACGAGCCAAGAAATGCACTGATTTTTCGCGGCGACCCCACAGAATGGAAACGTTTGTTGCCCCTGATCAAGCAAATGGACAAGGCTGCAAGGCAGGTAATGATTCAGGTCACGATTGCCGAAGTGACGCTGGACAACAGCACGGATATCGGCTTGAACTGGCTCGCCTATGATCGACACGGGCGGTTCCATGGAACCTGGCAATCGGGGACGCTCACACCAAGCACCGGAACTGCATCCGCCGGGCTTACCTACCTGGTGGATGTGGCGGGAGTCAACCGTGCGATGTTGACGGCCATCGCACAGGACCAGCGCGTGAAAGTTCTATCGACACCCAGAATCCTGGTAAAAAGTGGCGATGAAGCGAGCATAGACGTTGGCACTGAAATCCCGACGCTGTCCGCCCAGACCACCTCCAATCAATTGACTGGGGGCAGTTCCAACCTGCTGCAGTCGATCCAGTACCGGAACACCGGCATCATCCTCGATGTCAAGCCGACGGTATACTCGGATAACCGCATCGATCTTGATATCAGCCAGGAAGTCAGCGACGCGCAAAGCGCCACCACCGGGGGGCTGAATTCCCCATCGATATTCAAACGGTCGATCAAGACTTCGTTGACCTTGATGGACGGAGGTTCAGTCGTTCTGGGTGGCCTGGTTTCAGACAAGGAAACCACCGGAAATTCGGGGGTTCCCTTCCTGAAGGACATTCCGTTGATTGGAAACCTGTTCAAGACACGAACAAAGTCGAAGACACGTACCGAGCTGCTGGTCATCATCGTCCCGTACATCGTGGATACCGATCAGCGGTCGAGGGAAGTAACGCAAGCCGTGCTTGACAGCATGAAATCGATTGATTCGCAAACCTTTCTGAAACCGAAGCCGAAATATGAACGCAAACAGCGGAACTGAGATTACTTTGATGATGTAATGAATTCAGAGCCGTTTAGTACGGTTATTCATGCTCATGCATCATGAGGGCAAGACGGGATGCTTGGTCCTGTTTCGGAGGAAGGAAGTTAACCTGGGGAAATATCGAATCTGTACATCTTCATTTATACAGGAGTAAATAATGAGGTGTCCTATCTGTAATTCTGAAAATTCTATCCCCTATGAATTAATAGATGGATATGAATACTTCCAGTGCGGTAAATGCAAATCCTTGCATATATCAGATGATGTAATTCGGAATATTGACCGTGGAGAATCTCCGCGGATCTACAACCAGAGCTACTGGAATCAGGAGCTCAAGGATGCCCTTGAGCGTGCGCGAGGTCCATCCTTGGTCCGTGCAGGAGAAGCAATCTTGTATTGCAGAAGGCCGGTCACGAGGTTCCTGGATGTCGGGACAGGCCCTGGATATTTTTTGGACGAAATATCCAGGCTATACCCGAATGACAAAGAGTTATTTCATGGCGTAGAGTTATTTCCACCCGACGAACATTCGAAAAATGATAATTATCATATTGGTGATGTATCAAGCCTAAAGGATGGTAAATATGATGCCGGAATATGCATCGAAGTTGTCGAACATTTAACGCCAAGTATGCTTTCTGATGTAGTAATAAGCTTGGCTAAACTTAGCCATGAAAGATCAATATGGCTATTTAATACTGGGTTGCCTGAGTATGTGATGAAAGAAGACAAGGGGTATTTGGATCCAATTAACAGAGGTCATATCATTTCATATTCAATCGATGGGTTGAAGAAAATATTCGAGCCTCATGGGTTCAATATATTCAAATTACCGGGTAAAAGTTTTGCATTCATTGCAGAGTACAATCCAGGCCAAGAGGAGTCGGCCAGTTTTGAGCAGCGCATATTTTCACCTATCAAGGAAAATGAAGACCTTCTTATCAAGAATCCATTATTGTATCAGGCGGTGTCAGAATCAGCGCGTGGTTATTTTTATTATGAAGGATATGTGGATCGCACGCAATGGGCCCTGAATCTCGATCAAGAATTGAAAAAAATTAAAAGCAAAAATAATTCCAACGTATAATGTGACCATGAGGACGTGCATCCTCTGATTTTAATAGGTTTGCTGGTATAAATTTACGTCATATTCATTGATAAAATTACAACAAATTGTAATGCGTACAAAGATGCCTATCCAAGCATATAACGTCTTCTTTCTAGTTTACTTAATAAGTTGAATAACGCCTATGGCTTGATTAAAATACTTCAAGCTGCATCTTGGTCATAACACCTTGCCAGATTTAATTTCTAGCTACACGGCGATCTGAGTCTGAAAATAATGAATAGAAACCGTCAATTATCTATTGTAATGTTTTGGCTAGGCTTCACACTACTAGTATTTGGCGTAGTAGTAAATATGCTATGGAGGCAAATTGAAGTTAAGCCGGCATTATTCCTTCTGGAGCTGCTGGGTATATCGCTTTCACTTAGTTTTATTATTAGTTTAATAATGCGATGTACAATGACAACTGCAGCATTAATTATATGGTCAATAGCTTTCACATATTATTCTGGGTTGATTTCTAGCCTCTCAATAATTTATATCTCGCTTGCTTCCATTGGAATTGGTAGTTTATTTGTTTGTGATAAAGTTCCAGCCAGGTTTGCATATTCAATTTTATCGGGATACGCATTAATATTTGGGATGGCAGGGTGGTTTCTGCCATTTCAGTTATATTATCATGCAGTATTTATTATACTTTTTGGAAGTATTATTGTAGTTCGATGGAAAGCTATATATGAAATGGTAAAAGATTTGCCTGCCATGTGGAAACAGTCTACATCTGAGTCAGGCAGTTCTGCATATATTGCAATTAATGCAATCGGTTTAATGTCCACATTTGCGTGGTTACCTACATTAGACTATGATTCCTTGGCATATCATCTCAACTTGCCGACCCAACTTGTCCAGCTGGGTTATTACCAGATGAATGTTGAAACAAATGTATGGGCACTGGCTCCATGGATATCAGATCTAATTCAGGGGATAACTTGGATTATTGCAGGTGACCAGTCCCGTGGTGCTGTCGACGGCATGTGGGCAATACTTACATTGATTTTCATTTGGAAGCTATGCGAAGAAATAGGTTTGAAGCTGTCTCTTCGTTGGCTCGCACTTGCGATATACGCCTCTATTCCATTAGTGGCTTATAATCTTGGGGTAATGCAAACAGAAGGGCCGACATCTGCAGTAATTGCGGGATTGTCCCTATTGATACTAAGGACTACAAAACCAAATGGTAAATATTTTTTATTAATAGCTGTATTGTTTGGGCTTTTAATTTCCTTAAAAACAAGTAATTTGATGTTTGTTTTGCCATTACTTACATTATTTTTATGGCGTTTTCGAAAATATATTGCGTGGAGGTTGTTACCTTTTGCAGCCATTATATTTTTTGTGGTCGCGGGATCAAGTTATGTATATTCATACATATTGACGGGTAACCCGGTTCTACCATTGTTTAATAGTTATTTTAAGTCTCCATATTTCCAAAATATAAATTTTCATGATAGCCGATGGTATACGGGATTTCGCTGGGACATTATTTGGCGAATAGTTTTTCATTCCGGGAAATACATTGAAAGCGGCGACAAGGCACCAACATTAGCCTTAATTGCATTGGCCGGTAGCTTTTTTATTTCGACAATTAGATCTAGAAGCCGTGCATTGGCAGGTATAGCATTATTATCATTATTAATCCCGCTGTATGAAATTCAGTACATTAGGTACGCTCTGCCAGCGATGGTCCTAATAATACCGGCAATGCTTTTTGGAGTTCAATGCACAGATTCCAATAATGAATATAGCGCAGGTGTTTACCTCGCATTGATTATATTAATAATCGGAAACATTTTGTTTTTACCTGGTGCATCTTGGCAAACCCAAAATGGAGCATTAATGGCCAGGGTTTATAATGGTTCTGATGCCGTTGTTGATAAATTTGCACCAATAAGTCGACTCTCTAAGATGATATATTCCCGATATGGCGCGATGGCTCGAACATTAATACTCGATATGCAGAGTCCATTCAGTGCGGTATTTGCAGGACGTGCGTTCACGGATAGTTGGTACGATCCACGATTGGAAAAACTTGTAAGAAATGCAAATTTTAATGGTAGCTCAAAAGCGTGGGATAGAATATTAAAGTACACAGGTGCAAATATTGTGATTACAGATAAGAATAATAAGTCGCCCTTGAACAATCCAATTCTTGTGCCGCCTATTCTTACGCAGTCCATGTCCATGCGGTATGGCGGGTCGCAGCCGCATGGCGATGTTGCGCCCCTGCGGCAAGATGTGCACCCTGCGGGCCT
>Ga0256829_1000207_pt1 | contig 70969 bp, 64 predicted proteins | sample 131447metaG_FD_185979 | JGI IMG/M metagenome (GOLD analysis project Ga0256829, IMG submission 185979) | Hydrothermal vent microbial communities from Lau Basin, Pacific Ocean - 131-447 | ecosystem: Environmental > Aquatic > Marine > Hydrothermal vents | place: Pacific Ocean: Lau Basin | collected...
GCTGTATCTCAAGCACGCGTACAACCTGTCTGACGAAGCGGTGTGTCAGCGCTGGCTGGAGAACCCTTACTTTCAATACTTTTGCGGTGAGGTGGTGTTTCAGACCCGCCTGCCGTGCGACAACTCTGTAATGACCCAGTGAAAAGCTGCACAGGCGATACTACGAGAAGGAGACGCCTGTGAGCATGGTGATGGAAGAAGAGATCAAGCGCTGGACGGCACGACGCAAGTCGGCCCTGGTCCTGGAGATCATCCAGGGCAAAACGACCGTGGCTGAGGCAAGCCGACAGTTCGATCTGCAACCCTCAGAGATCGAGGGGTGGGTGGAGGACGGCAAGCGTGGCATGGAGAACGCCCTGCGGGCCAAGCCCGAGGACGTGCGCGAGCAATACGAGCGCCAACTGAAGGACCTGCAGGAGGCCTACGGAGAGGCCATGCTGGAACTGCGTGCCCGAAAAAAATTGGAGTCCCTGTTGGGCAAGGACGAGACCTGATGGTCACGATCCAGCAGGGACTGCGTGAAGATGGGTTTGTGGTCTCGATGGTCAAGCTGTGTCGCTGGTTCGATGTGCCCAGGCGCACGGTGTACTACCGGCCCCGAAAGGCACTGCCCAAGGTGCAGGAGGCTTTGGCCGGACCGATCAAGGACTTGATCGAGGACGAGCCGTCGTTTGGCTATCGCACGGTGGCTGGATTGCTGGGGATGAACAAGAACACGGTGCAGCGGATCTTCCAGCTCAAAGGCTGGCAGGTGCGTAAACGCGCCGTGGGCTGTCGCCCCCGGATCGAGGCCTTGCCCTCGGTGGCCACGGCGCCTGACAAACGCTGGGCCACGGATCTGTGCCGTATCTGGGGCGGTCGTGACGGTTGGCTGACGCTGGCCCTGGTGATCGATTGCCATACACGCGAGCTGCTGGGCTGGCAGCTCTCGCGCAGTGGCAAGGCCAGTACGGCGGCCGCGGCGCTGGAACAGGCCCTGATTGCACGCTATGGCACCCTGGGGCGAGTTCGTACGCCCTTCCTGCTGCGCTCGGACAATGGCCTGGTCTTCACCAGTCGCGCCTATACGCGTCTGGTACGCAGCTATGGTCTGAAGCAGGAATTCATCACGCCGCACTGCCCGCAACAAAACGGCATGGTTGAGCGTGTGATACGAACGCTCAAGGAGCAATGTGCCCACCGGCACCGCTTTGAAAGTCAGCAGCACGCCAGCCGCGTGATCGGCGACTGGATCCAATTTTACAACCAACGCCGGCCACATCAGGCGCTGGGCATGAAGACACCCGCTCAAGCGTATGCTTTAGCGGCCTGACCTGTGCAGAAACCGCTGGGTCATTACAGCTCGCTCATGCACTGTGCGGACAGTGATGCCGGTGTCCGCGGGTGTCCGCGGACACCGCCGGGATGGTCCGGAAGATCCTGGATCTTCTCTGAAAACAATGGATTGCGATTTGCATCGGGGCTGGCATACCGCTTGCATCGCATGTTGGACAGCAACCACAGGGGCGCCAGGGGGCCCTGCATGATTCGAGATACTTCCGCACAAGACCGGCTGATCGAGGTGAAACCGGGGCGACGCCGGCTGATCTGGGCGGGATCGGCCGTGGCGCTGGTGATCGTGATCGTGATCGCGTTGCCGGGCCTGCGGCACATGCTGTCGGCCTCGCAGTCGGTCAGCGCATCGCGGCTTTCCTTTGCTACTGTGCAGCGGGGTTCGTTCGTCAACGACATCGCCGCCGACGGGCGCGTGGTGGCGGCGGTGCGTCCGACCCTGTACACCAATTCACCGGGCATGGTGACCCTGAAGGTGCATGCTGGCGACAGCGTCAAGCGCGGGCAGGTGCTGGCCGTGATCGACAGCCCGGAACTCAACAACCGGCTGGCGCAGGAGGAATCCCAGCTCGACGCCATGGAGGTCGATTACCAGCGTGCCCGCATCGATGCCCGCAAGCAGCGCGGCGCGCTGCAGCAGGCCTACGAGAACGCCAAAATCGACGCGATCAGCGCCAAACGCGACTACCAGCGCTACCTGCAGGCCTTCAAGGCCGGCGCGTTCGCGCGTTCGGATGTCGACCGCGCCGAAGACGCCATGCAGAAGGCGAATATCGCGCTCGATCATGCACGCGCCAATCTCGGTCTGGACAACGACAGCCTGGAATTCAACATCAAGGCCAAGAAGCTTGCCCACGACCGGCAGGCCCTGCGTGTCGCCGATCTCAAGCGTCAGGTCGCCGATCTCAACGTGCGTTCGCCGGTCAATGGCCAGGTCGGACAGCTGTTCGTGGCGCCACGCGCCACCGTGGCCAAGGACGCCAGGCTGCTCAGCGTGATCGACCTGTCGGCGCTGGAAGTGCAGGTGCAGGTGCCGGAGAGCTTTGCCCGCGATCTTGCCGTGGGCATGCCGGCCCGCATCAGCGGCAACGGCAACCACTGGAACGGGCAGGTCAGCGCGATCTCGCCCGAAGTGGTCAACGGTGAAGTGGCCGCACGGGTGCGCTTCGAGGGTTCCAAGCCGGAAAACCTGCGCCAGAACCAGCGCCTGTCGGTACGCATTGTGCTCGACAAACGCGACAACGTGCTGACCGTGGCGCGCGGTTCCTTCGTCGATCAGTCGGGCGGGCGCTACGCCTATGTGGTGCATGACGGGATTGCGGTCAAGACACCGATCCGCATCGGCGCCACTTCGATCGACAAGGTCGAGATCCTCGAGGGCCTGAAGGCCGGCGACAAGGTCGTGATCTCGGGGACCGACAACTTCAATGGCGCCGCGCGCGTGGCGATCAGCGATTGAGGCCGGGACTCGGGATTCGGGACACGGGACTCGGGACTCGGGACTCGGGACTCGGGGCTCGGGACTCGGGACTCGGGACTCGGGACTCGGGACTCGGAACCGGTTTCGTTTCAGTTCCGTGGTGCACTGGGTTCATTGCGGACCGTTTGTCATTGCAGGTCATTGTCCTGGGATGCTGCGAAGGAAATTCTGGATACAGCTTCTTTTGCCGGTCCATTTCCGGCTTTACCGCATGCATGATCCAAAGCGATGCCCTCCATGTTTCCGTACATCACCCCGGGTCCCGATTCCCGAGTCCCGAGTCCCGAGTCCCGAACAACAGACCCGATGACCCGATAAACGCCAAATCCACAGCACGCCACCAAAGGAAGCAACCGCCATGCTCAAGATGACCCACCTGTCCAAGGTCTACCGCACCGAAGTCGTGGAGACCTACGCCCTGCGTGATTTTTCCATCGACGTGAAGGAGGGCGAGTTCGTCGCCGTGACCGGGCCTTCCGGTTCCGGCAAGACCACCTTCCTGACCATCGCCGGCCTGCTGGAGACCTTCACCGGCGGCGAGTACCTGCTCGACGGCGCCGATGTCAGCGGCCTCAACGACAACGCCCGCTCGAAGATCCGCAACGAGAAGATCGGCTTCATCTTCCAGGCCTTCAACCTGATTCCGGATCTGAACGTGTTCGACAACGTCGAAGTGCCGCTGCGCTATCGCGGCATGAAGTCGGCCGAGCGCAAGCGCCGCATCATGGACGCGCTGGAGCGCGTGGGCCTGGCCTCGCGCATCAAGCACTATCCGGCCGAACTGTCCGGCGGCCAGCAGCAGCGCGTGGCGATTGCCCGTGCCCTGGCCGGCAGCCCGCGCCTGCTGCTGGCCGACGAGCCCACCGGCAACCTGGACACGCAGATGGCGCGCGGCGTGCTGGAGCTGCTGGAAGACATCCACCGCGAGGGCGCGACCATCGTCATGGTCACCCATGACCCCGAACTGGCCGCACGCGCGCAACGCAACGTGCACATCATCGACGGCCAGGAGGTGGACATCGCCGAGGAGCCGCGCTTCCACGCCGACCACGCCACCGGATCGCACGCCTGACCTCGACAGGCGAGTTTTCGCCGGCCGCACCGGGAATCGCACATGTTTGCCTACTACCTCGACCTGGCCCTGCGCAGCCTCAAGCGCAACAAGGGGCTCACCGCGCTGATGGTGCTGGCCATTGCGCTCGGCATCGGCGCCTCGATGACCACGCTGACGGTGCTGCACGTGCTTTCCGGCGATCCGCTGCCGGGCAGGAGCGCCACCTTGTATTACCCGCAGCTCGATCCGCGCAGTCTCGAAGACATGCGTCCGGGCGAGGCGCCGCCGAAGCAGGTGAGCTGGATGGATGGCATGAACCTGCTCAAGGCCGGACGCGCCGACCGCCAGGCCTTGATGACCGGTGGCGCGGTGGCGGTGTCGCCGCCCGACGCGGCCATCGACCCCTTCTTCGAGCGTGCGCGTTACACCACCCGCGATTTCTTTCCGATGTTCGATGTGCCGTTCCTGTATGGCCATGCCTGGAGCCGTGCCGACGACAACAACGATGCGCGCCTGGTGGTGCTCTCGTACCGGATCAACGAGCGCCTGTTTGGTGGCGCCGACAGCACGGGGAAGGTCCTGCGCATGGGGGGCAAGGATTTTCGCATCGTCGGCGTGCTCAAGCCGTGGCGACCGGCGCCGCATTTCTACGACCTGATGACGGGCGACTACAGCAACAGCGAAGGGGTGTACTTGCCCCTGCTCACCGCGACTGACCTGAAGTTCCCGTTCAACGGATCGCGCGACTGCTGGGGCAACAGCGCCAATGTCGACCAGAAAACCGCGCAATGCACCTGGCTGCAGTTCTGGGTGCAGCTCGATACCCCGGCGAAGGCTGCGGCCTACAAGCAGTTCCTGGACAACTATTCGCGGCAGCAGAAATCGCAGGGCGTCTACCAGCGCGACCCCAACGTGCGATTGCCCGACCTGATGCAGTGGTTGGATTACAACCAGGTCGTGCCTTCCGATGTGCAGATGCAGTTCTGGCTGGCGCTGGGCTTCCTGGTGGTCTGCCTGGTCAACACCATCGGCCTGATGCTGGCCAAGTTCCTGCGCCGTGCGGGCGAGCTTGGTGTACGCCGTGCGCTGGGGGCATCGCGTCGGTCGATTTTCGCCCAGTTGCTGGTCGAGGCCGGCGCGGTGGGGCTGGTCGGCGGCATCGGAGGATTGCTTCTGGCGCTAGCCGGATTGGGACTCGTGCGCATGCAGGCAACCGATTACGCCCCGCTCGCGCATCTGGACATGTCGATGTTGGGGGCAACGATGCTATTGGCGGTTGTCGCAACCTTGTTCGCCGGCCTGCTGCCGGCCTGGCGCGCTTGTCTGATTCCGCCCGCCCTTCAATTGAAGAGTAACTGACATGGAAATCGGACCCATACTCTCGACCCTTCGCCGGCACAAGATCACTGCTTTCCTCCTGGTGATCGAAATTGCCCTGACGTGCGCCATTGTCAGCAATGCCGTTTTTCTCATCAGCCAGCGGCTGGAGCGCATGAAAATGCCCAGCGGAGTGGCCGAGCATCAGTTGGTGATGGTGCAGATGACCCATACCACACCGGCCAGGGATGCCATGGCACGCACGCAGGCGGACCTGGCCGCGTTGCGTGCCATACCGGGCGTCAAGGATGTCACCCTGGCCAGTCAGGTGCCTTTGACCAACAGTTCCTCCAATACCGAAATCCGGACCGACCCGAGTCAGAAACTGCCGACGCTCAATGCAACCCAGTATTTCGGACAGGACCTGATCCGTACCTTTGGCGCACAGCTGGTGGCCGGGCGCGATTTTCGCCCCGATGAATATCTGGATTACGCCAAGGTGATTCACAATCTCGATCTTGTCCGCACGCAAACCAGTTCGGTGGTGATCACGGAGGCCTTGGCGGAGCGACTGTGGCCCGGGGAGTCGGCACTGGGCAAGCGGATTTACTTCGCCGGTGTCGAGACCCGTGTGGTCGGCGTGGTCAAGTCACTCGTGCGCCCGTCCCTTTTCGAGGGGGATGGCGGGGCACAATGGTCGATGATTTTCCCGCTTCGCATGGATGTCAATCACGCATCCAGATACGTGTTGCGTACCGAACCCGGTAGCCGAAGGCGGGTGCTTGATGCGGCGGCCAGGGTGCTGCGCCAGCTCGATCCGCACCGCATCATCCTGGAGAAACAGACCTTCGCCGAGATCCGCACGGACTACTTCCGCAACGACCGCGCGATGGCCGGCATCCTGCTGGGCGTGATCGTTGCACTGCTCACCGTGACCGCGCTGGGCATCGTCGGCCTGGCCAGTTTCTGGGTCGCGCAGCGCCGCCGCACCATCGGCGTGCGGCGTGCACTCGGGGCGACCCGTGGCGACATCCTGCGTTATTTCCAGACCGAGAACTTTCTGCTGGCGACGATCGGCATCGCCCTGGGCATGGTGCTGGCCTGGGGTATCAACCTGTTCCTGATGCAGCACTACGAGGTGGCGCGCCTGCCATGGATCTATCTGCCAGCGGGCGCACTGGCGCTGTGGCTGATCGGCCAGCTGGCCGTGCTCGGCCCCGCGCTGCGCGCCTCGCACGTGCCGCCGGTGGTGGCGACCCGTTCAGTGTGATTGAAGAGGAGCGCAACTGCACATGCTGGCCTACTATTCCCGACTCGCGCTGCGCAGCCTGCGCCGCAACCCGATGTTGACGGCACTCATGGTACTTACCATCGGTTTCGGCGTGGCCGCCTCGATGACCACCTACGCGGTGTTCCGCGCGGTCTCCGGGAATCCGATACCGGACAAGTCGGCGCAATTGTTCAAGCCGCAGATCGACAACTGGGGGCACGATAACGGACGCTCGAGCGACGAGCCGCCCGATGCCATGGACTATACCGATGCCATGGCGCTGATGCGTGCGCACAAGGCTGAGAAACAGACGGTGTTGTATCCGGTTGGATTGTCGGTGATTCCCGCCAACCCGCAGTCCAGACCGTTCCTTGCCAACGGTTATGCAACCTATACCAGTTTTTTCCCGATGTTCGAGGTGCCTTTCAAGTACGGCGGAGCGTGGCCGGCATCCGATGATACGCAGCACGCTCCGGTGGTGGTGATCAGCGCCAAACTTAATCAGCGTCTGTTCGGCGGGGCCAACAGCGTCGGCCGCAGCATGAATATCGAGGGCAATAGTTACCGTATTGCCGGTGTCGTGCGGTCGTGGAATCCGCAGCCGCGTTTCTTCGATGTCAACAACACACAGGGATTCAAGTCCGAATCGCCGGAATTCTGGATTCCCTTCACGCGCGCGGTCGATCTGAAGATCCAGACCTGGGGCAACAACAACTGCAATGCCGGTTCGCCTCCCGGCTGGGTTGGCTGGCTGCATTCGGAATGCGTCTGGTTGTCGACCTGGGTCGAATTGCCGACCGCGAAAGCAGTAGCGCGTTACAGGCAGTATCTGGAGGCCTATGCCGCGCAACAGCAGCAGGCGGGGCGTTTTCACTGGGCGCCGAACGTGCGCTTGCGCAATGTCACGCAATGGCTTGATTACAAGCATGTGGTGCCGCAGGAATCGCAGGTCTCGCTGCTGGTTGCGTTGGGGTTTCTGGTGGTATGCCTCGTCAATACCGTCGGCCTGCTGCTGGCCAAGTTCATGCGTCGTGCGCCGGAGATCGGCGTGCGACGTGCATTGGGCGCTTCACGCTACGAGGTGTATCGCCAGTTCCTGGCCGAGGCGGCCATGGTAGGCGTGGCCGGAGGAGTGGTGGGACTGGGGCTGACGGCTCTGGGCGTGCTCGGCATCGGCATGGTGTTCGATCCGGACATTGCGCGCCTGGCGCACGTGGATGTCTCGCTGATGCTGCTGACCGTGCTGGTGGCGGTCCTCTCCACCGTAATTGCCGCGTTCTATCCCACCTGGCGGGCCGCGCATGTGCAACCGGCTTGGCAACTGAAATCGAATTGAGCGGGGAAAGGCATGAACTTGCAAGTCAAACCCATCTTCTCCGCGTTGCGCCATCACAAGGCCGGCACCCTCCTGATTGCGCTGCAGATTGCCCTGACCCTGGCCATCGTCTGCAACGCGCTGTTCATCATCCAGCAACGCATCTCGCTGCTCACGCGTCCTAGCGGTGTCGACGAGGCACATCTGATCCGGGTGATGAACGGCTGGGTGGGTGCCAGCGACAAGGATGTCGGTCCGCTGATGCAATCCGACCTGGACACCCTGCGGCGCCTGCCGGGTGTGGTGGATGCCTACGCCACCAATGCCACGCCGCTCAGCGGGGGCGGCTGGGCTACCGGGATGCATTCGAAGCCGGATGGCAAGGGCAAGCGTGTGCAGACGGCCATCTATTTTTCCGATGCTCATACTCTGGACACGTTGGGGCTGAAATTGGTCGCCGGGCGCAACTTTCACGCCAGTGAAGTGCAGGGCTTTCTGCCGAACGACACGTTGCAACCGCCGCAGATCATTGTCACTCGCGCCCTCGCCGACAATCTGTTTTCTGATGGCCATGCGGTCGGCAAGGTCGTCTACCTGGGCAAGAAACCCAGCACCATCATTGGTGTGGTGGCACGTTTGCAGGTGCCATGGGTCGCCAGTTGGGCTTCGAATTGGGAGGGCAATTCGACCCTGGTGCCGCGACAGATGTTGACCAACGGCACCAACTACGTGATCCGCGTGCGCGACGGACAACTGCAGAAGGTCCTGCACAGTGCGCCGGCGGCCTTGCTGGCGGCCGATCGCATGCGCGTGATTCCGGATGATCAGGGAGTCGTGACGTTCGAACAGATGCGGGCCAAGGCCTACAAGAGCGATCGTGGCATGGCCATCCTGATGGGCGTGATCTGCACGGTGCTGCTGGCGATTACCGCAGCCGGCATCGTCGGCCTGACCAGTTTCTGGGTCGGCCAGCGCCGCAAGCAGATCGGCGTGCGCCGCGCGCTGGGCGCGACCCGACACGACATCCTCGGCTATTTCCTCACCGAGAACCTGCTGATCGGTATCGCCGGTGTGGCTATCGGCGGGGCCCTGGCCGTGGGCATGAACCAGTGGCTGATGCACGCCTTCGAGATGCAGCGCCTGTCCTGGCCGTGGATCGCCGGTGGCGTGGTGGTGCTCCTGCTGCTGGGCCAGGCCGCCGTGCTGGCCCCGGCGCTGCGCGCCTCGAACGTGCCGCCGGTGGTGGCCACGCGCAGCGTGTAATCACAATCAAGGTCAATGATGCTCGCTTACTACTTCCAACTGGCTATTCACAGCCTCAAGCGCAACAAGGTGCTCACGGCGTTGATGGTGCTGGCCATTGCCGTCGGTATCGGTGCATCGATGACTACACTGACGGTACTGCATGTGCTGTCGGGCAACCCGATTCCGGAAAAGAGTGCGCGGCTCTATCGCGTGCAGATCGACCCGCGCGGCAGCTTCGGCTTCCGACCCGGCATGGAGCCGCCAAACCAGGTTTCATGGATCGACGGCATGAACCTGCTGCACGCCGCGCGCGCGGATCGGCAGGCGCTGATGACGGGCGGTCTGGTGGCGGTCCAGCCGGCACAGTCCATGCTCGATGCGTTCTTTGCGCCGGCACGCTACACCAGCGCAGGATTCTTCCCGATGTTCGACGTGCCATTCCGCTACGGTCATCCCTGGAATGCCGCCGACGACCAGGCCAGTGCGCGCGTGGTGGTGTTGAGCCATGCCCTGAACGAGAAGCTGTTCGGTGGCAGGAACAGCGTGGGCCGGATGCTGGATGTGGGTGGCCATGCCTTGCGTGTGGTCGGTGTACTCGGCGACTGGCGGCCCAATCCGCTGTTCTACGACCTGACCCGCAACAGCTACAACGCCACGGAAGGCATCTACGTGCCGTTGTCGACATCGCAGGTTCTGGGATTCGCGCACGATGGCAGTACCGATTGCTGGGGCAACGGCGGCGGCAGCAAGCGCATGGATCCGGCGGCTCCGTGCGCGTGGCTGCAGTTCTGGGTGCAATTGGATACGCCGGCCAGCGCGGCCGCCTACCGCCGGTTCCTGGTGCATTACTCGCAGCAGCAGAAGGCCTTGGGACGTTTCCAGCGCCCGCCGAACGTGCGCCTGCGCAATGTCATGCAGTGGCTGGATTACAACCAGGTGGTGCCCGCCAATGTGCGTCTGCAGACCTGGCTGGCCTTCGGCTTCCTGTTCGTGTGCCTGGTCAACACGGTGGGCCTGATGCTGGCCAAGTTCATGCGCAGGCAGGGGGAGCTGAGCGTGCGACGCGCCATGGGCGCCTCGCGCCGGACCCTGTTTGCGCAATTGCTGGTGGAATCGGGCGTGGTTGGCCTGGCCGGCGGTGCCGGCGGGCTGGTGATCGCGTTGCTCGGACTGTGGCTGGTGCGCCATCGCCCCGCGGCCTATGCCTCGCTGGCGCATTTGGATGGCGCCATGCTGATGATCACGTTCCTGCTTGCGATCTGCGCCAGCCTGCTGGCCGGTGTGCTGCCCGCGTGGCGCGCATGTTCCATCACCCCTGCATCGATGCTGAAGAGCCAGTGACATGGATATCCGGCCGATTTTTTCCGCGCTGCGACGCCACAGGCTGGTCATGGGCATGCTGATCCTGGAAATCGCGCTGACCTGCGCCATCGTGTGCAATTCGGTGTTCCTGATCATGCAGAACCTGCAGCGCATGAACCTGCCGAGCGGCATCGCCGAGCATCAGTTGGTGGTGGTGCAGATGGCCAGCATCAGGGATCGTCCGGACGCCGATGCCAGGGCGCAGGCCAACCTGGCAAGCTTGCGACAGATTCCCGGTGTGCGTCAGGTGGCGCTGGTCGACAAGATGCCATTCATGTTTTCCGGCAACAACAGCGACATCAAGCTGCGCCCCGACCAGCCGCAGCCTTCCCTGAGCGCCGGGCTGTATTTCGGCGAGAACCTGCTGTCGGCCTTCGGGGCGCGTTTGATCGCCGGGCGAATGTTCCATGCGGACGAATACCTCAGCCTCGACCGGGCCCTGCGCGGTCTGCATGACAACAACGTCCGGGACCTTCCGCGCGTGGCCATCGTCACCCGCGCCATGGCACAGCGCCTGTGGCCCGGACAGAACGCGCTGGGCAAGACGTTCTACATCGGCAAGGACATCCAGATGCACGTGGTCGGTGTCCTGGCGCAGCTGGCACGGCCCAACAGCCTGCAGCGCGGCGTCGGGTTCAGTTGGGTGGTGCCGATCCGGATGAATGCCGATGAAGGGGGGTACTACGTGATCCGCAGCGCGCCGCGCGACCGGGCACGGGTGCTGGCCGATGCGGTGGCCAGGCTCAAGCAGCACAATCCCGGCAGCATCGTGATGGCGCAGCGCTCGTACGACCGGATGCGTGCCGAATACTTCAGCGGCGATCGCGCGATGGCGGGAACGCTCATCGCCGTCTGCCTGGCCCTGCTGGTCATCACGGCGCTCGGCATCGGTGGCCTTGCCAGCTTCTGGGTCGCCCAGCGCCGGCGCACCATCGGCGTGCGCCGCGCGCTGGGCGCCACGCGCGGCGACATCCTGCGCTACTTCCAGACCGAGAACTTCCTGATCGTCGGCTTCGGCATCGCGCTGGGCATCGTGCTGGCCTATGGCCTCAGTCTGCTGCTCATGGCGCACTACGAACTGCCGCGTCTTCCGTTTTCCTATCTGCCCGCCGGCGCACTGATCCTGTGGTGCGTGGGTCAACTGGCGGTTTTGGGTCCGGCCCTGCGTGCGGCGGCGGTGCCGCCGGTGGTGGCCACGCGTTCGGTGTAATGGGTCAAGAGCCGGTACCCGGGGCCCGTGACCCGGAACCCGGCTCTTGCAGGGGTTCATCAGCATGCAGTGATGGGCGGTTTGTTGGTTGGCTACAGGTAGGGCGACTAGCAAAAGCACATGCCCGCACCGGTTTTCGACGCGAAGTTCGGGATGAGGTGATGACTACACAGCGCAATCAACCCACAACGAAGGCGGGTCCCGGTTTCCGGACCCCGGGTCAAGAGGATCGTCAGTAATGTTCACCTACTACATCGACCTGGCCCTGCGCAGTCTCAGGCGCAACACGGTGCTCACGGCGCTGATGGTGCTGGCATTGGCCTTGGGCATCGGGGCCTCGATCACCACGCTCACGGTGCTGCGGTTGTTGTCGGGCGATCCCTTGCCCGCGCGCAGCGCGCAGCTTTACTACCCGCAGGTCGATCCGCGGCCGGCGCTGGACGACCCGTCCCGCGCCCGGCCGATGCCGGCCATGAGCTGGACCGATGCGATGAACCTGGTCAACGCGCGCAAGGCGCGTTATCAGGCGGCGATGGCGCTGACCCAGGCCAAGGTGATGCCGGCGAAGACCGGCGAGCGCCCCTTCTTCAGCGACGCGGTGATGACCACTGCCGATTTCTTCCCGATGTTCGACGTGCCGTTCCGCTACGGCTCGGGCTGGAGTGCCGGGGAAGGTCAGGCACGCGCGCGGGTGGTGGTGATATCTGATGCGCTGAACCGCAAGCTGTTCGCCGGCGCCAACAGCGTCGGCCGCACGCTGCGTATCCGGGACCACGATTTCCGCATCGTCGGCGTGCTGCGTCCATGGTCGCCGCAGCCGCGCTTCTACGCGGTGTGGCTGGGTGGGCGCAGCTACGGCGATGGCGACGGCGTGTTCCTGCCCTTGCATACCGCGGTGGCGGACAAGATGTCGCCGAACAACCTCAACTGCTTCGCCGCCGGCGGCGACCTGAACGACCTGACCAAGGCCCCGTGCATCTGGCTGGGCGTGTGGGTGGACCTGCCCACGGCGTCGCAGGCGCGCGCCTATCGCGGCTTCCTGGACAACTACGTCCACCAGCAGATCGCGCTCGGGCGCATGCACCGCACCGACGTAGCCATGCCCGACCTGATGCAGTGGATGCGCGAATCCCACGTGGTGCCCAGCGACGTGCAGCTGCAGACTTGGCTGGCCTTCGGCTTCCTGCTGATCTGCGTGGTCAACACGGTGGGGTTGCTGTTGGCGAAGTGCCTGAAGCGCTCGCAGGAAATCGGCGTGAGGCGGGCGCTGGGCGCATCGCGACGCGCGGTGTTCGCGCAATTCATGGTCGAAGCTTCGATCATTGGTCTGGCCGGTGGTTTGCTTGGCCTGTTATTCGCCGAGCTGGGGTTGTGGGCCATTCGCCAGCAGCCGGCCGAATACGCGGATCTGGCCCATCTGGACCTGGGCATGTTCGCGTTCACCTTCGTGGTCGCGCTGGTTTCCAGTCTGCTGGCCGGCGTCCTGCCGGCATGGCGGGCCAGCGTTCTGGCGCCGGCACCGCAACTGAAGGCTTCCTGAGGGAGGGGCTCATGAATATCCGTCCGATCCTGTCCACCTTGCGCAAACATCGTATTCCCACGGCGCTGATCGTGCTGGAAATCGCATTGGCCTGCGCCGTGTTGTGCAATGCGATCTTCATGATCGGCCAGCGACTGGAGGCGATCCACCAGCCCAATGCGATTGATGAAGCGGGTCTTTCGATAGTTACCGTGCGCGGCCTCAATCCGAAAAATGCCGCCGATGACCTGCCACGCAACCTGGCAGCCCTGCGTCACCTGCCCGGTGTGAAGGCGGTCGCGGCAATCAATGTCGTGCCCCTGAGCAACGACGGCTGGAACACGGGTTTCACGACCCAGTCGGGGGTCAGGGAGTTCAGTGACGACAGTTACGTCAATGTGGCCGAGTACCTCGTGACGGCCGATGCGGACAAGGCCCTGGGACTCAAGCTTTTGCGCGGGCGGTTCTTCCATTCAGAGGAATACGCCGCGGGCACACTGGGCAAATCCTTCATGCCCACCGGGCACGCGATCGTGATCACGCAGAGTTTCGCCCGGCGCATGTGGCCTGACCAGGACGCGCTGGGCAAGGTGCTCTACATGGGCGACAAGTACAGCTACACCGTGGTCGGTGTGGTCGCCGACGTGCTGCGACCGGACAGGAACGGCGGCGGCCTGGCCAGTTTCAGCTACAGCGTGTTCCTGCCCATGGCTCCGGTGGAAGCGGCGCTGAACAAATATCTTGTCCGCAGTGCTCCACAGGACCGGGCCCGTGTGCTGCGTGAGGCGGTATCCACGCTGGAGAAGATTTCACCCGAAGCAGTCGTGAACGGGAAAACCTTCAGCGACATCCGCAACGCGTACTTCGCCGACACCCGCTCGATGGCCTGGATGCTGGTGCTGGTGTGCGTGGTGATGGTGGCGGTGACGGCCTTCGGTATCGTCGGCCTGTCGAGCTTCTGGGTCGGCCAGCGGCGTCGCCAGATCGGCATCCGCCGTGCCGTCGGCGCCACCCGCGCCGATATCCTGCATTACTTCCAGACCGAAAATTTCCTCATCAGCAGTTTCGGCGTGGTGCTGGGCATGCTGCTGGCCTATGGCGCCAACCTGTACCTGATGCAGCACTACGAGATGGCGCGCATGCCGTGGACCTTCTTCCCGGTCGGCGCGGTCACGCTGTGGCTGATCGGCCAGCTATCCGTCCTCGGCCCGGCCCTGCGCGCCTCGCATGTGCCGCCGGTGGTGGCCACAAGGAGTGTATGAAACGGTGAGGGGGCAGGGCATGATGACGCATGACAACCGCGGCGCCTTGACACAAGTCATGGCAACCCCGGGGCGGGGTGCCGCATCCATCCTTACATGGACAGGCATTCCATGCGCACGGTATTGATCATCGACGACAACCCGGCAGTGGGCGAGGCACTCTCGCTGCTGCTGTCGCTGCACGACATCCGCCCGTTGACGGCATTGTCGCAGGCCGAGGGCATGGCCGTTCTGGCACGCGAGCAGGTCGATGTGGTGATCCAGGACATGAACTTTTCCGCCGACACCACCTCGGGCGAGGAGGGCGTGGCGCTGTTCGCTTCGATACGTGCGCAATACCCGGACCTGCCGGTGATCCTGCTGACCGCCTGGACCCACCTGGAGACCGCGGTGGAGCTGGTCAAGGCCGGTGCCGCCGACTACGTGGCCAAGCCCTGGGACGACAGCAAGCTGCTGACCACGGTGGAGAACCTGCTGGAGCTGTCCGAGTCCACCCGCGAGGTCAAGCGCACGCGCAGCGAGCGTCGCCGGCGCCGCGAGCAGCTGGAAGCCAAGTACGACCTGGACGGCATGGTATTCGCCTCGGAAACCACCTGCCGCACGGTGGAGCTGGCCTGCCAGGTGGCGCGTTCGGAGGTGCCGGTGCTGGTGACCGGCCCCAATGGCGCGGGCAAGGAACGCATTGCGCGCATCGTGCATATCAATTCGGCCGTGCGCGAGGGACCCTTCGTGACGGTCAACTGCGGCGCCCTGCCCAGCGAGCTGATCGAGGCCGAGCTGTTCGGCGCCGATGCCGGTGCCTATACCGGCGCGACCAAAGCGCGCGAGGGACGCTTCGAGCTGGCCGACGGCGGCACGCTGTTCCTGGACGAGATTGGCAACCTGCCGCTGTCGGGCCAGGTCAAGCTGTTGCGGGTGCTCGAGACTGGCCAGTTCGAGCGCCTGGGCTCGGGTCGCACGCGCCAGGTGAAGGTGCGTGTCATCAGTGCCACCAATGCCGACCTCAAGGCGATGATTGCCGAGGAGGCGTTCCGCGAGGACCTTTTCTACCGGCTCAACGTGATCGAGGTGAACCTGCCGCCGCTTGCCGAGCGCAGTGACGACATCCTGCCCCTGGCCGAGCATTTCCTCGATGGTCGCGCCGAACTTTCAGATGAAGCACGCGAGGCTATGCTTGCGCATGCCTGGCCGGGCAATGTACGCGAGCTGAAAAATGCCATCGACCGCGCCTGCTTGCTGGTGCAGGGCGAACCGATCGGGCCCGGGCACCTCAATCTTGTTGCAGGCACGACACAGGCGCCGGCTGCGTGGCGAAATCTCGATGAACCGTCGAAGGAAACCGTGGAAAGCGCCTTGCGTACGCATGCCGGGGTCATCAGCCGTGCGGCGCAGTCGCTGGGCCTGTCGCGCCAGGCGCTGTACCGGCGCATGCAACGCTACGGCATAGAGAGTTGAACGTGCCCAGGGGGCTGGCATGCGCATGAAATCCCTCGAGGGGCGGATGGCCCTGATGACCGGCGTGGCCAGTGCGACCGGTGCGCTGGTGTATGCCGCCGTGACCGAATGGCCGCTGCCGCAGCTGCTTGCCGAGGCGTTCGGTTTCCTGCAGGTGCCGTTTGACAGTGGCTGGCTTCGCACGCCCACCGGCGGCCTGCTGATTACCGTCACGATCCTGGTGCCGGTCGCACTCTGGCTGGGTGGTCGCATGGCACATCCGATACTGCGCCTGGTGCGCGCCCTGGAGGGTGCGGTAGCCAGTTACCGCGACGGCGATTTCGGGTTTTCCATTGCCACCCGCCGGCACGACGAACTGGGCGATCTGGTGCGCCTGCACAACCAGCTCGGGCAGACCCTGCGCGAACAACGCCAGCATCTGGTGCAGCGCGAGCTGCTGCTCGACACCGTGGTGCAGCAAACACCGGTGGCGCTGGTCCTGACCGATGCGCACGATCACATCACCTACGCCAACATCGCGGCACGGCAGTTGTTCAACGAGGGCCGGGCCATGGAAGGCGAGCGTTTCGGTCCGTTGCTCGAAGCCGATTCGAGTGCATTGCACGATATCGTGCGCAGTGGGCGTGACGCGCTGGTGCCGGTGATGCTGGAGGGCGGCGAGGAGACCTATCACGTCACGCAACGCAATTTCCGGCTGCAGGGCCGTGCGCATCGCCTGCATCTGTTCCGGCGCATGACGCGGGAGATATCGCGCCAGGAAGTGGCGACCTGGAAGCGCGTGATCCGCGTGATCAGCCATGAGCTGAACAATTCGCTGGCGCCGATCTCCTCACTGGCGCATTCAGGCGCGGAACTCGCGCGCCGCGGCGATCTGGATCGGCTTCCCGCGGTGTTCGAGGGCATCTCCGAGCGGGCGCGGCATCTGCACCATTTCATCAGCGGCTACGCCGATGTCGCGAAACTGCCGGCGCCGCGTATGGAAGCGGTGTGCTGGAAGGATTTTCTGGATGCACTGGCCATGCATGCCCGATTCAGTCTGGAAGGAGCACCGCCGCAGCGGGAGGCTCACTTCGATGCGACACAGGTGGAGCAGGCCCTGATCAACCTGCTCAAGAATGCACACGAATCGGGCTCTGACCCCGATGCGGTCAGCCTGAAAGTGGGCGAGCACGCCGGGCACTGGCACATCGAGGTGGCCGACCGCGGGCCGGGCATGCGCGACAGCGTGCTGCAGCAGGCTTTGCTGCCGTTCTATTCGACCAAGCGCTCGGGTACCGGGCTGGGCCTTGCGCTGGCGCGAGAGATCGTCGAGGCGCACGGTGGGCAATTGCGTCTGGACAACCGTCGTCACGGCGGTTTGCGGGTGAGCATGCTGCTGCCGTTCGCCCCGGGCTGACGCCTCCAGCATCCCGAAACCCGGCAAGGATCGCCTATACTCGCCGTCCCGGTCAGCGGGGAGGATGACGCATGGAAACAGCTTGGGTGGCCGACAGTCATGGCGAGCGGCCGGCAGGCACGGTGGCGCTGTCCACGCGCGTTGCCTTCGTCATCGAGCTGGCGCGTCGGCTGCACCAGTACGGCACGGCGGCGCCGCGCCTGGAAGACGCTGTCGGCAGCGTTGCCCAGCAGCTGGACCTGCGTGCAGAAGTGTGGTCCAGCCCGACGGCGATCATTGTCTCCTTTGCCGATCTGGCGCAGGGCGAGGACGCTATTGCGCAGATCAGTCAGGTCATCCGCATGCCGCCCGGTGACGTCAATCTGGAGCGCCTGTGCGAGGTGGATGCGATTGCGCACGGGGTCACCGATGGCCGCATGGGCATCGAGGAAGGTGCACGCGAACTGCGGCGACTGTCGCGCCCGACCACTCGCGGCCGCAAGCTGGCGATGACCCTTGGGTTCGCCTTGTCGGTGTTCGGCTTTGCCGTACTGCTGCACGGTTCATGGGCCGATGCCGTTACCGCAGCGGCACTAGGCTGGATGATCGGTGTGCTGATGATCGTGGCGGCCAGCCATCCGCGCGTCGCGCTGGCGGGCGAGGCGCTTGCCGCCGTGCTGGCCGCGAGCGGTGCCAGCCTGGTCAGTGCATGGCTGGTACCCCTGCATGTGAATCTGGTGGTGCTGTCGGCACTGATCGTGCTGGTGCCGGGGATGATGTTGACCGCAGCGGTTCGCGAACTTTCGGCACAGCATCTGGCATCGGGCGTTTCACGCCTGTTCGGGGCCCTGGCTTCCATGCTGAAGCTGATTTTCGGAGTGATGGTGGTATTCGCCGCCAGCTCCTGGCTTGGGGTGAGGCTTCCGGCAGCAACGTTGCCGCCGGTGCCTTCATGGGTGGAGTGGCCGGCTCTGGTGGCAGGTACGTTCGGATTTGCCCTGGTATTCCAGGCAGCACGCCGCGACTGGGTACTGGTGGCCCTGTCGGCGATGCTGGGTTATCTGGTGGCCCGCGAAACCGGTGCCGGTTTCGGACCCGCATTTGGTGTGTTCATGGGTGGCCTGGTTCTGAGTGCGCTGAGCAATGCGTATGCGCGATACGCGCGGCGCCCTGGAGCGTTGATCCGGGAGCCGGGCATTATTCTTCTGGTTCCGGGAAGCATCGGTTACCAGACGCTTGCCTTCCTGGCCCAGCGCAATGTCCACAGCGGCACCGAAATGGCGATTGTTCTGGTCACGCTGCTGGTGGCACTGGTGGCCGGCCTGCTGTTCGGTGACCTGCTGATTGTCCCCCGGCATAGCCTGTAATGCTTCTGGCATGAAATGCCGGGCACGAAAAAAGCGCCAGCAAGGCGCTTTTTTCGTAATCGCAGGAGCCGATGATCAGTCACTTGATCAGCAGGTCCTTTTCCTTCTTGCCGGCCTTGAGCGCGGCATTGAACCAGCGCGGGCGCTTGCCACGGCCGGACCAGGTCTGCGCCGGATCGTCCGGGTTGCGGTATTTCGGCGCCACCTTGCTGGTGGTGCGTCGACCGCGCCGGCCGCCGCGCGTGCCGAAGACTTCCTCGAAGGTGAAGCCTTCGTCCTTGATCAGTTTCTGAATCCGTTCACGCAGTTTGACCACTTTTTCCTTTTCCAGCTCGACCTTGCGCTGTTCGGCCTTGTTGATGAGGTCATTGAGCTGTTTGGGATTCAACTTGTTCAGATCGACTGCCATGAATGCACTCCAGATGGTTACAGGGGATAGAAAGGCTGCCAGCAGCCCGTGGGGCGCAGTGATTCTGCATCAAATGGCGGGTGTTTGCAAAATACCCATGGTTAATGGGGGTTAAATGCACTTCGATTATGCAGGCGAAGTGGACCTTGTTGTCGACGTATGTTGATGGGTTGTCTGTTCGAAATAGTGCATGAAGTCTTTATGCAGAATACGCCGTGACAGGTGCGCCAATCCATAAAGCCGGTGACCGTGCAACCGGCTTGGGATGGACAGGAGGTTTTGCGTACGGAGGCATGATTTGCACAGTGTTAATACAGGCTTCATGCATTCACGCATTGGCTGCCACAAGCATTTCGAGCAACGCATCATGTGACAGGGATCGATTTTCGCTTTCACCACGACGTCGGTATTCGTAGGTCCCGGAGTCGAGTCCGCGATCACTGACGACCACGCGGTGCGGAATGCCGATCAACTCGATGTCGGCGAACATCGGGCCCGGGCGCAGGCCGCGGTCATCGAGCAGCACGTCCAGCCCGCGTTCGCGCAACTGGTCGTAGAGCGCCAGTGCCGCATCCTGGGCCCGTGTGCCTTGGCGCGAATTGATGACGCATATGGCGACATTCCACGGCGCCATCGGGTCGGGCCAGGCAATGCCTTGTTCGTCATGATTCTGTTCGATGGCGGCAGCGACGATGCGACTGATGCCGATGCCGTAGCAGCCCATCAGCATGCTGCGCGCCTTGCCGTTCTCGTCCAGCACGGTAGCGCCCATGGCCTGGGCATATTTGCCACCAAGCTGGAAGACATGGCCAACCTCGATCCCGCGCGCGATGTGCAGTGTCCCCTGACCGTCCGGCGAGGGGTCGCCATCGACGACCTTGCGCAGATCGGCGATACGGGTCATCTGTGCGTCACGTTCCCAGTTGGCGCCGGTGTAATGCGAACCCTCGGCATTGCCGCCACAGACGAAATCGCCCAGTACCGCGGCACTTCGGTCGACGATGACCGGGATCGACGCGGGCAGTCCGACAGGGCCGAGAAAACCCGGACGGGTGCCTGTGGCATCGAGGATCTCCGCTTCGCTGGCCAGCTCGGACACGCCCGGTAGTTCGTCCAGCTTGGAGGCCTTGACCTCGTTGATTTCATGGTCGCCGCGCAGGCAAAGCGCAACCAGTCCGTCCTTGCCCCGGACCAGCAAGGTTTTCACGCAGCGCGTTGCGTCAACGCCGAGAAACGCGCTTACTTCCTCGATGGTCCGGCAGTCGGGGGTGTCGACCCGCTGCAGTGCAGCCGAAGACGCCGGGCGCTGTGTTGCGGGCGCCAGTGCCTCGGCCAGTTCGACGTTGGCCGCATAATCCGACCCGTCGCTCCATGCGATGGCGTCTTCGCCCGATTCGGCCAGAACCTGGAATTCGTGGCTGGCGTTGCCGCCGATGGCGCCGGTGTCGGCCTGCACGGCACGAAAGCGCAGGCCAAGCCGGGTGAAGATGCGTGAGTAGGCATCGAACATCACCCGGTAGGTGGCGGCCAGCGACTCGGGCGAGAGGTGGAAGGAATAGGCGTCCTTCATCAGGAATTCGCGCGCCCGCATCACGCCGAAGCGCGGGCGGATCTCGTCACGGAACTTGGTCTGGATCTGGTAGAAGCTGACCGGCAACTGCTTGTAGCTTTTCAGCTCGCTGCGTGCGAAATCAGTGATGACCTCTTCATGTGTGGGGCCGTAGCAGTACTCCTGGTCCTTGCGGTCGCGGATCTTCAGCAGCTGGCCACCGAATTGTTGCCAGCGTCCGGTTTCCTCCCACAGCTCTCGTGGCTGGATCGATGGCATCAGCATCTCGATGGCGCCGGCGCGATTCATTTCCTCGCGCACCACCGTTTCCACCTTGCGCAGCACACGCAGGCCCAGTGGCGACCAGGTGTAGATCCCGGCGGCAAGCTTGCGCAGCATGCCGGCGCGCAGCATCAGGCGATGGCTGGCAACCTCCGCATCGGCGGGGATTTCCTTGACGGTGGCGAGATGGAACTGGCTCAGGCGCATGCGGACGGTCCGGGTGTGGGCTCCGGCCGGGACGCGTTCGCCAGGTGCGCACCTGGCATTGCGGGGGCGCATCCGAATGCCCGGCCAGGGCAGATGAACGGCCGATTATAGCGGTCGTTCGTACTGCTGTGGCAGGGCGCGCTGCGGGCTATTTGCTGCAGTAGGCCTCGTAGCGCTGCTTTTGCTGCTTGAGCTGCTGGGCGCGCAGCTTGGCATCGACCTGGACGGTCTTGCCATTGCTGTCCATGCGCTGCAGCGACTGCTTGGATTCGAGCAGCGTGATGTTGGACTGCAACTGGTCGCAGAAACGCTGGAGCTGGATCGAACGGGCGTTGCCGCTGCCCTTCGATGCCTGGCTGTCCTGTTCCTTTACGGCACCTTTCTCGCTCATGCGCGGCTGGTCGGCATCGGGCCGCGTGCGGATGACCTCGTATTTCACGCCGCGTGGCGCCATTTCGGAGAAATGCGTGGTGCCCTGGGCATCGGTCCACTTGTAGATCTGGGCGCTGGCGACCAGCGGGGCACTCACAAGCACAATGGCCAGCAGGGCGGGAAGGGATCGGCGCATGGTTAGCCTCCTTGGGTGCGTCCTCGCACCCTCCTGCGCCCATGGTACGCACAGGCGGCGGTCCGGGGAAAGTGCGGATGTGCCGTGAATGTGAGGCGTGGCACGTTCGAAACCCGGCCAGGAGTCCGGTGTGGACTCGTGTCCAGCGGCTGGATATGCGGCATCAGGCCCTGCGCAGGCGCTCGCAGATGACGGCCGGCGACGAGTGGATGGTTTACACTGGCAACTGGTCGCCACCGGAGTCCGACAAGCGCATGAGCGAACCTTCGCACGTACGCAGGCCCCGCCGCAGGGGCATTTACCTGCTGCCCAACCTGTTCACCACCGGTGCCATGTTTTCCGGCTTTTACGCCATCATCGCCGGTATCAGCGGGCAGTACTCGGTTGCCGCGGTTGCCGTGTTCATTGCCGCGCTGCTGGACAGCATGGATGGACGCGTGGCCCGGTTGACGGGCACCCAGAGCGACTTCGGGGTGCAATACGATTCATTGTCCGACCTGGTCAGCTTCGGTCTGGCACCGGCGCTGGTGATGTATTCCTGGTCGCTGTCCGCATTGCGCGACTATGGCCCGGTATGGGGCAAGATCGGCTGGACAGCGGCCTTCATCTACGCTGCCTGCGGGGCGTTGCGCCTGGCGCGTTTCAATACCCAGGCCGGGGTAGCCGACAAGCGCTACTTCCAGGGGCTGGCCAGTCCGGCGGCGGCAGGTTTGTGCATGGCTTTCGTCTGGAGCATGAACAAGGACGGCGTGAGCGGGCCCGAGCTGGCGTTCGTGACCCCGTTCCTGACCGTGGTGGCCGGTCTGCTCATGGTCAGCCGGGTACGATATTTCAGTTTCAAGGCCTGGCCGCAGCATGATCGCGTGCCGTTCCTGTGGATCCTTGCTGCGGCCCTGATCATCGCCCTTCTGGTGATCGATCCGCCGCATGTGCTACTGGCTGTTTTTGCCCTGTACGTATGTTCCGGTCCGGTCCTGACCCTGATCGGGCGGGTCAGAACCCGTCGCCGAAGGGTGCTGCGGGGCGAGCCGCCGTCCTCGTGAACATGCCCGCTTCCCGCGCCGCACGTCGCCTGGTGCGCCTGCAGGCGCTTGAGGTGCGTCCCTTGCGCTTGCGAGGTACGCAGTCACCCGTGCAGGGCCATGCGCCAGCCAGGGACCAGCCGGCAACGTCCGGGAATGCAGATGCCCGGCAAGTGGCTTGCGTGCTGCTGCTGCCTGCCGCATGTCCCCAGCGCTGCCTGGCCCTGGTCGATCGCGCCATGCTGGCGCTGGGCGATGCGTTTGCGCACGCGCCGCGGGTGTGGCTGGGTGATGCGGGCCTGCAGCCCTCGCCCCCGGCGGCGCAGGTCTACCTGGCCTTCGGTGATGCCCAGGCGAGGGCGCTGGGACACGCCCTGACCCTGGCCGAGATCCGCGAGGCCGAGGTGGTGTTGCTCGATCCCCCGGACAGCCTGCACGAAGCGGCGGCCAAGCAGCGTCTGTGGCAGGCTCTGAGACCCGTGCGGCTTCGTTTTCTCGGCCATCCCGGGGCAGGCGGCAGGTGACTGGGCAGGAAACGATGCTTGGGCGCATAATCGGTGCATGGCTGCCGTTGTCGCTCCGGAACTGCCGCGCATCCGCATGATGCGAATCGACGACCTGCCCGATGTCGTGCGCATCGAGCAGGAGGCCTACGAATTCCCGTGGAGCCCGGGCATCTTCCGTGACTGCATGAAGGCCGGTCACGCCTGCTGGGTGCTGGCATGGCCGGAAGAACTGGTGGGCTACGGCATCCTTTCGGCAGCCGCAGGCGAGGCCCATGTGCTCAATCTGTGCGTGCATCCGGACCACCAGGGAGGCGGCCACGGGCGACGCCTGCTGCACCGCCTTGTCGACCTGGCGCGCTGGCACGGCGCGGCGCGTATCTTCCTGGAGGTGCGCCCCTCCAATCGTGCCGCGCTCAAGCTCTATCTCAGTGAGCAGTTCGTCGAGATCGGGCGCCGACCGCGCTATTACCCGGCCGCACACGGGCGCGAGGATGCCATCGTGATGCTGCGCAAGCTGGCGCCCGACCATGTCGATTGAGGTTCGTCACCGGTTCATGTGAGGCGCATGAACCCAGTGCGTGCCAGAATGGCGGTTGACCTTGACAGGCCTTGGCGATCTGCATCCGCATAGCCATGGCGTCATGGCTCGCATGCCCGCATGTGGACAGACACTGCATGTGTGCACCTGATTCACGGGATGCCGGGGAGTTCGCCACGTGCCTGAACAATCACCGCCGTATTCGGTCAACTGGTTCGACCACAACATACCCCATTGGCAAGCCTGGCTTTCCCCGCTGGCTGGAAAGCCGGGCTTGCGGGCTCTGGAAATCGGAAGTTTCGAGGGCAGGTCCACATGCTGGCTGTGTGAAAACATACTCACGGCAACCGACTGTCGCATCGATTGCCTGGACCTGTTTGAAATCGATCCCGTGTTCGGCAATTACCACCAGCGGTTCCAGCGCAACACGGCGGCGTGGAAAGACCGGATCCGTGAATTTCACGGTTCGAGCTACGAGTCCCTGAAAAAGCTCGGTGGACCGTATGACATCGTGTATGTGGATGGCTGGCATTCGGCATTTGGAGCCATGGCGGACGGTGTGATGGCGTGGCCCATGCTGAATGTGGGGGGCGTGATTATCTTCGACGACTATCTTTGGGTGCCCCCGAAACTGGGATCGCCGCCCAGGCCCCCATGGTGGCGGCGCAAGTGGTATCGGATGCGTGGCCAGGACTGGAGAAAAGCAGCAATCCTCAAGCAGATCGAAAGCGTGAAGCTCGACACCCCCAAGCTGGGCGTCGACGGACTGTTGGCGACCTTGTCGGGTCATTACGAGCTGCTCGGTGTTTCCAATCAACTGGCAGTGCGCAAGACCCGTGGATTCGAGCGTGGCCAGGTCGGATACGACACATAACTTCTCGCCATAGGGTGTCCTTACCGGCCCAGCTTTTCCCGCTGCGCATGCAGCGCCTCGCGCTGGGTGCTCCAGTCGGCCAGCCGGCGGCGTTCCTGTTCGACCACCTCGGCCGGGGCGTTGTCGACGAAACGCGCATTGCCGAGCTTGCCCTCGCATTTGGCGATTTCCTTGCCGATGCGGGCGATTTCCTTCTCCAGGCGCGCCTTCTCGGCGTCCAGGTCGATCAGGCCGGCGAGCGGAATCAGCACGCGCAAATCATCGACCACCGTGGCCGCCGAGGCAGGTTCCTCGTCGTCGCGATCGAGCCACACTGGAAGTTCGGTGCGCCCCAGGAAGGCGATCTGGGCGGCGAACTTGTCCGCGCGGGTGCGGTCGACAGTGTCCCCGTCTGCCAGTAGCAACGGAATGATCTTGCCCGGCGCAATGTTCATTTCCGAACGCACCTTGCGCATGCCCGACAGTACGGCCTTGAACCACTCGATTTCCGCACTGGCATCGGCGTCCTCGTCCAGCTCGGCTGGGTTTGGCCAGGGCCGGTTCGTCAGGTGCCGGGCATCGATGCCAAGACGTGGCGCCAGCGATTGCCAGATTTCCTCGGTGATGAACGGGATTACCGGGTGCAGCGCGCGCAGCACCGTTTCCAGCACCACCAGCAGGGTGTGCCGCGTCGAGGCTGCAGCGGTTTCGTCGTTCCCCTGCAGTGCGGGTTTGGCCAGCTCCAGGAACCAGTCGCAGTATTCGTTCCAGACGAATGTGTAAAGCGTCTGCGCAAGGTGGTCGAAGCGGTAGCTGGCGAAATGCTGCTCGGCTTCGGCCAGGGTCTGTTTCAGTCGCGTAAGGATCCAGCGTTCGGCCTCGGTGACCGGTCTGTCCACGGTAGCCTGAATGCACCCCTCGGGAACATTCATCAGCACGAAGCGCGCCGCGTTCCACAGCTTGTTGCAGAACGCCTTGTAGCCCTCGGCGCGGCTGATGTCGAAGTTGATGGTGCGGCTGTAGCTGGCCAGCGCGGCGAAGGTGAAGCGCAGGGCATCGGTGCCGATGGCGGGGATGCCTTCGGGGTAGTCCTTGCGGATGCGCTTTTCCACCTTCTGGCGCACCTGGGGGATCAGCAGCGCGCGGGTGGATTTTTCCACCAGCGCCTCCAGGCCGATGCCGTCGATCAGGTCCAGCGGATCCAGGGTGTTGCCCTTGGACTTGGACATCTTCTGGCCCTCGGCATCGCGCACGATGGCATTGATGTAGACCGTGCGGAAGGGCACTTCGTCGACGAAGTACTTTGTCGCCATGACCATGCGCGCGACCCAGAAGAAGATGATGTCGAAGCCGGTCACCAGCACCGCGCTGGGCAGGAAGCGGCGGTCTTTCGACCAGTCGGCAATCATCTCGCCCTTCGCATCGAGAACCGGACCTTCCGCCGGCCAGCCCAGGGTGGAGAACGGCCACAACGCCGAACTGAACCAGGTGTCGAGCACGTCCTCGTCCTGGCGCAGCGTGCCGACCGGCGCGGTGTCGGCATGGGCCAGGGCGTCGGCCTCGTCCTCGCCGACGAAGATGTTGCCGGCCTCGTCGTACCAGGCCGGAATGCGGTGGCCCCACCACAATTGGCGGCTGATGCACCAGTCCTGGATGTTCTCCAGCCACTGGGTGTAGGTCTTGGCCCAGTTGTCGGGCACGAATTTGATTTCTCCCGAGGTGACCGCTTTCAGCGCCGGTTCGGTGATTTTCTTGCGACCACCGGGTTCTCCGGCAGGTCGGGCACGGCCCTCGGGTAGCTCGTCTGTGGTCAGGTCCACGAACCACTGGTCGGTCAGCATCGGCTCGATCACCGCATCCGAGCGCTGGCTGACCGGGACCTGCAGGGTGTGTTTTTTCGTTTCGACCAGCGCGCCCTCAGCCTGAAGGTCGTCCAGGATCATCTTGCGCGCTTCGAAGCGATCCAGCCCACGGTATGTATCCGGCGCGTTTTCGTTGACCTTTGCATCCAGTGTGAAGATGTTCAGCGGTTCCAGCTGGTGGCGCTTGCCGATCTCGTAGTCATTGAAGTCGTGCGCCGGGGTGATCTTCACGCAGCCGGTGCCAAATTCACGGTCGACGTAGTCATCAGCGATGATCGGAATTTCGCGGCCCACCAGCGGCAGCACCAGGCTCTTGCCGACCAGGTGCGCGTAGCGTTCGTCCTCCGGATGCACCGCCACGGCGACATCACCGAGCATGGTCTCGGGGCGGGTGGTGGCGATGGTCACCGCCTCGTCGCTGCCGGAGACCGGGTAGCGGATCGACCACAGGTGCCCTTCACGCTCGACGTTGTTGACCTCCAGATCCGATACCGCGGTGCCCAGCACCGGGTCCCAGTTGACCAGGCGGTTGCCGCGATAGATCAGGCCGGCGCGGTACCAGTCGATGAACACCTTGCGCACCGCGGCAGAGAGTCCCTCGTCCATGGTGAAGCGTTCGCGCGACCAGTCGGCAGCCACGCCCAGCCGGCGCATCTGCCGGGTGATGATCGAGCCCGATTCCTCCTTCCACTGCCACACCCGCTCGATGAAGGCCTCGCGTCCCAGTGCGTGCTTGTCGGTGCCGTCGGCGGCAAGCTGGTTTTCCACGATCTTCTGGGTCGCGATGCCGGCATGGTCGGTGCCGATCTGCCACAGGGTGTCGTCGCCGCGCATGCGGTGGTAGCGGACCAGCATGTCCATGATGGTCTGCTGGAACGCATGACCCATGTGCAGGGTGCCGGTGACGTTGGGCGGCGGCAGCAGGATGCAGTAGGGGTCGCCGGATCCGGTGGGCCGGAAACAGCCGTCGGCTTCCCAGCGGGCATACCACTTCGACTCGATCTGCGCGGGTTCGAAACTCTTTTCCATGGACAGGCTCGGGCGGGCGCCGGCGGCACGGCGCGGCGGGAAAGCGGGAAAAGTCCGTGATTGTACGGGTCCGGCGGTCCCGGCCCAAGCACGGGGACGGCCATCATCGCGCAGGAGCGGCGGAAGCCGCGATAACGCAGCGTCAATTCGTGCGCATGCGTCGCCCGGCCGCATGCACCGCATCGACCAGCACCTTCACGTGCTCCGGGTCGACATCCGGCGTGATGCCGTGGCCGAGATTGAACACATGCCCGGAATGATTGCCGAAGGCTTCGATAGCGCCATCGACCTCGCGCACGATGACATCCGGCGCGGCATGCAGCACGGACGGATCCAGGTTGCCCTGCAGGGCGACGCGATCGCCTACGCGGCGGCGGGCCTCGCCCAGGTCCACGGTCCAGTCCAGCCCCAGCGCCGCGCAGCCGGTATCGGCCAATGCCTCAATGTGCGCGCCCGCGCCCTTGGAGAACAGCACCAGTGGCAGTTCGGCGGCATGTGGATCGGCCTTGAGGCGTTCGGTGACCTGTGCCAGATAGCGCAGTGACAGCTCGCGGAACATCGGTGGCGACAGCAGGCCACCCCAGGTGTCGAACACCATCAGCGCCTGCGCGCCGGCTGCGGCCTGCGCGGACAGGTAGGCGGCGACCGCGCGCGCCAGCACATCGAGCAGGCGATGCATGGCCTGCGGGTCGTTCCAGGCCAGTGCCTTGGCGCGCGCGAAATCGCGCGATCCTTCGCCCTGCACCATGTAGCAGGCCAGGGTCCACGGGCTGCCGGAAAAGCCGATCAGCGGCACGCGCCCGGCCAGTTCGCGGCGGATCAGGCGCACGGCGTCCATCACGTAGCGCAATTCGCCTTCCATGTCCGGCACGGCCAGCGCCGCGATGTCGGCGGCATTGCGCAGCGGGCGTTCGAACTTCGGACCCTCGCCGGCAACAAAGCCCAGGCCCAGCCCCATTGCATCGGGGATGGTGAGGATGTCCGAGAACAGGATGGCCGCGTCCAGGTCGAAGCGCTCGAGTGGTTGCAGGGTCACCTCGCAGGCCAGTTCCGGGTTCTGCGCCAGCGCCATGAAACTGCCGGCGCGGGCCCGCGTGGCACGATATTCGGGCAGGTAGCGTCCGGCCTGGCGCATGATCCAGACTGGCGTGGTGTCGGTCGGCTCGCGTCGCAGGGCGCGCAGGAAACGGTCGTTCTTGGGTTCAGTGGGCATGGGCAGCATCGGTTCCCTGGGCAAACACCACGCGGAAGCCGCGCTTGATCTGGGCATCGCGGGCCTTCTCGAAGGCCTCGATGGCGGCCTTGTCCTCCAGGAACACCTCGCGGCGCAAGCTGGCGCGCCCGCCCTGGCGACCGGACTCGCGATACAGCGTCCAGCCACCCAGCAGGTCCTGTTCCAGCGTCAGCTGGACATACTGCGGCGGTTGGCCCGCATCCGGGTTGGTCTGCATGTAGATCCGCATGGCGCTGCGCGTGTCCGTGGTACGGCCGTGATCGCCCATTGTAGCGGCTGCGGGAGGGGCGCGTGGATCGTTTCATGCCGGGTGCCCGGCGTGGGGATGCATCCGATGGAGTGCGTGGTGCGTACAGGCGGACAATGGAAACCACCGGCACCCGCGCCGGTGACCGAATGAACGTGCAGGTTGCTATGCTGGTACCGGAAACCGTGACTCCCATCAAGTTGTCGAGGACGCCCCGCAACGTGTCCACCCGCGCCGACCAGGCTGCCAGCGATGCCCGCTACTGGAATACCCAGATGGTGGCCGTCGCCGTGGACCGCGACCGCGAAGCTTTCATGCGGATCTACGATCATTTCGCACCGCGGGTGCAGCGCTACCTGCTCGGCCTGGGGGTAGCGCCGGCACAGGCCGAGGAGCTGGTGCAGGAAGCGATGATCCGCCTGTGGCGCAAGGCCGCGCAGTTCGATCCGGCGCGCGCGCGGGTCTCCACCTGGCTGTTTCGCATTGCCCGCAACCTGTACATCGACAGCGTGCGGCGGGAACCGAACTGGCGCCCGGTCGAGGATGCTCTCGATGTGCTGCCCGAGGAAACAGCGCCGATGCGCGGCACCCTGGCCGAGTCCTATGTCGAGCAGTCCAATCTGCGTCGCGCCATCGATGCCTTGCCGGCGCTGCAGGCACGACTGGTGCGCATGTCCTATTTCGAGGCCCGCAGCCACAGTGAGATCGCGGCGGACATGGACATGCCGCTGGGGACGGTGAAATCCAGCCTGCGTCGCGCCTTCGGCAAGTTGCGGGCGAGCCTGGAGGCCAGCACATGACCCAACCGCAGCATCATCTGGATGACGCCACCCTGGCCAGTTACGCCTCCGGAGCCCTGGGCTTGCCGCTCGGCGTGGCGGTCGCCACCCACATGCGTCTGTGTGCGGTGTGCCGCGAGCGCATGCGACAGGCCGATGCGATTGGCGGCGAACTGATGCGCCAGCAGGAACCGGCGCCGTTGTCGCTGAGTGCACGCGAGGCCATGTTGTCCCGCCTCGATAGCGAGCCGGTCGATGTCACCGAACAACCGGTGGCGCAGGGATCGGAGGAGCGTCCATCCGGACCTCGCACGCCGGTCGATCAATTGCCCCCCGAACTGCACCCCTACTTCGGCGATTCCTACCGCGCCCTGCGCTGGCGGATGCTGGTGCCGGGGGTGCACCGGGTGCGCTCGCGCATCCCCGCGGGCAAGGGCGATCTGTTCCTGCTGCGCATTGCGTCCGGAAAGAAGATGCCCGTGCACAGCCATGCCGGGAGCGAGCTGACGGTGGTGCTCAAGGGCGCCTACCGTGATGTCCTGGGCCGCTTCGGCCCCGGTGATGTCGCCGATCTGGACAGTGAAGTGGAACACCAGCCGGTGACCGAGCCGGGTGAAGCCTGCATCTGCCTAGCTGCACTGGATGCGCCCCTGCGCTTCCCGGGGCGACTGGCGCGCATGCTGCAGCCGCTGTTCGGGATCTAGGGTTGCACTGAACATCCCCGGGTCTCTGCCGTGGCTTACGTGTTCGCTTCCAGCACGCCGCGCACGCTGGCCTCGTCGACGGCGTGGACGAGTTCCGCCCGCCCGATGCCGCGCCACAGGATCAGCCGCAGCTGGCCGCCGAGGTTCTTCTTGTCCAGACGCATGTGGGCCAGCAGGGCATCCGGGTCGAGGCCGGGAGGCGGCGTGACGGGAAGCCCCATGGCTTGCAGCAGCTCGGCAAGGCGCCGGGCGTCGGCCTCACCGGCCATGCCCAGGCGAGCAGAGAGCCTGGCCGCCTGGCACATGCCGATGGCCACCGCCTCGCCGTGCAGCAGCGTGCCATAGCCGCATTCGGTTTCCAGCGCATGGCCGAAGGTATGGCCGAGGTTGAGCAGGGCGCGCTCGCCGCGTTCGGTCTCGTCGCGGGCCACGATCGCAGCCTTGTGGGTGCAGCAGCGGGCAATGGCATCGGCCACGGCGCCCTCGTTGCGCGCGACCAGTTCACTGCTGTGCTGCTCGAGCCAGGAAAGAAAATCGGCATCGCCCAGTGCGCCGTACTTGACCACCTCGGCCAGCCCGGCGCGGTATTCGCGTTCGGGCAGGGTGTCCAGCGTACGGGTGTCGGCGACCACCGCGCACGGCTGATGGAAGGCACCGACCAGATTCTTGCCGGCCGGCAGGTTGACACCGGTCTTGCCGCCGACCGAGGAATCGACCATGGCCAGCAGGGTGGTCGGCATCTGCAGGAAATCGATGCCACGCATCCAGCAGGCCGCGGCAAAGCCGGCCAGGTCGCCGATCACCCCGCCGCCGAGCGCGACGATGCAGGCGTCGCGGGTGGCGCCCAGCTCGGCCAGGGCATCGAATACCCGGGCGGTCTGCGCGAGCGTCTTGTAGGCTTCGCCGTCGGGCAGTGCCAGCAATCGGGCCTGCAGTCCGTCGAGTCCGGCCAGCACCTGTTCGGCATACAGCGGCGCCACGGTTTCGTTGCTGACCAGCAGCACATGGCGGCCCCGCAGGAAGCTTCGCCACGATGCAGGCTGCTGCAGCAGGCCGGGGCCGATGTGGATCGGATAGGCGCGTGCGCCAAGTCCGACTTCGAGCGTGAGCGGCAATTTCATGCGGCAGGTTCTCCGGATATGCGTTGCCATGCTGCGTCGATACGCACGCGGCAGCGATTGAAGGCGCGCTGGGGGCGTTCCTGATGGCCGGGGATGACCAGTTCGGCAAGTTCCGCATACAGCGGGTTGCGGCGCGCGGCCATGTCCTCCAGGCGCTGCCGCCGGTCGACCCCGGCCAGCAGGGGGCGCGCACGGTCGCGCTGCAGGCGCTTGAGCTGCTGTTCCACGCTGGCCTGCAGCCAGACCACGAAGCCGCGCTGGCGCAGCAGGCGTCGGCTCTGCGGGTCGAGAACGGCGCCCGCTCCGGTGGCCAGCAGCACGTGGGTTCGCCCGCTACACTCGTCCAGGATGGCGGCCTCGCGCGCACGGAACCCGGCTTCCCCCTCGATCTCGAAGATGGTGGAGACGTCCACGCCCGTGTGTTCCTCGATTTCGCGGTCGAGGTCGAGAAAGTCCAGGCCGTAGTGCGCAGCCAGGCGTCGCCCGATGGAGGTCTTGCCGGCCCCCGAGGGACCCACCAGGAACAGGTTGGAGGAGGGATTCATGAAACAGGACCGAAAACGCGGCGGATCGCCACGATGCTAGCAGCCTCGCGCACCGGCCCGCATGCGGGGGCACCGTTCACGCTGGTTGCCGGCTGCGGCGACGTGGGCAGCCGCCTGGCCCGCATGCTGGCCGTGCGCGGGGAACGGGTGGCCGGTTTGCGCCGTTCCGCCGTTGCCCTGCCCGAAGGCGTGGAGGTGGTGCGTGCCGATCTGGCCGATGCGGCAAGCCTGTCGGCACTGCCGCGCGGTATCGAGCAGCTGGTCTTCCTTCCCACCCCGGATGCGCGCACGCCTGAAGCCTACCGCCGGATTTTCGTCGACGGTCTGGAGCGCCTGCTCGATGCGCTGGACGGGGCGTGCCTGGCACAGGTGGTGTTTGTCTCGTCCAGTGCGGTGTACGGCGATCACGCCGGCGGCTGGGTGGACGAGGACACGCCACCGGATCCGCCCGCGTTCAACGGCCAGATCCTGCTCGAGGCCGAGCGAAGGCTGCATGCGCGGGTGCCGCAAGCAAGCGTGTTGCGCCTGGCTGGCCTGTACGGACCCGGCCGGAACGGGCTGCTGCAGCGGCTGCGTGCCGGGAAGGTGCGTGTACCCCGCGCGCTGCCGTTCTGGACCAACCGCATCCATGTCGAGGACGCGGCCGCGGCGATCGCGCATGTGCTGTCACTGCAGGCCCCTGCACCGTTGTACCTGGGCGTGGACAGGCAGCCCTTGCCGATGCACGAATTGTACGACTGGCTGGCCGCCCGGCTTGGGGTGGGCGCGCCGGCCGAGGGGCCGCCTCCAACGGGTATCGGCAACAAGCGCCTGTCCGCTGCGCGCCTTCTCGCCAGCGGCTTCAGCCCGCGCTGGCCCGATGCGCGCACCGGTTATGCGAGCCTGATCGACCCGGACCGCTGATTCGGGTCAGCCTTCCGCGTTGCGTGTGCGTGTTCGCACGCGGCGTAGGCGATGCCGCTGGTCCAGGTCCAGGCAGAGATCGGCCTGAGCGGGCAGGGTACGCAGCGCATGCCGGCTGAGTCGTTCGAAGTGCATCATGAACCGGCGCAATTGCGCCGGACTCATGGCGCGTGTCGCATGCCGCGCACGCAGCGCGGCTTCGGCCCTGGCGCGCCAGCGGCAGGCAGTTTCCCAGTCCGGTGCCGCAAGCACGACCAGACGGTCCAGACGCTGCCAGACCGTCTGCATGGCCACGAGGGCGTCGTTGACATGGCGTCGCCAGCGGCCGTCCGGGTCCGCCCCGCTTTCCAGCGTATTGATCGGCTCGCGCAGCTCTTCCGGCGCTTGTGCATCCAGACCCAGGCACCAGCCTTCCAGTACCAGGAGATCCGGCACCTGCGTGACTCGCGGCCAGTGCGATGTCGAACGACGCGTGTCGCGGCCCTTGTCGAAACGGGGCAGCCGGGCCGGATGCCGCGGTGAGGCCCTTTGCATGGCATCGAGCGTGTGCAGCAGCAAGGTCGTGTCGTGGGTGCCCGGTACGCCACGCGTGGCCAGCAGCGGATGGACGCTCGCTGCCAGCCGCTTGCGTGCGCGGTGTCCGAAGTAGACATCGTCGAGCGAGAGCCGCTGTGCCTGGAACCCGATGCGGCGCGCGCATAGTGTCAATGCCCTGGCCAGGGTGCTCTTGCCGCTGCCCTGCAGGCCGGAAAGGCCCAGCACGAACGGGAGGCGGTGTGCCGCCAGGCAGGGCAGGCAGGCATCGAGGATGAGCTGCGCGAGCTGCCGGGACTGCGTGCTAGCATCGAAATCCGGCATGGCATTGCCCCTGCGGATAGCCTGCCGGAAGCATACAGGACGCCCTGACTGACATACTCCTGTTTTCCGAACCGACCCACGCACATGCGGACCGACATGCTGCATCCCGAGATACTTGAAACCTTCCGTGACCTGCTCGAACAGGCCCGCGCCACGGCCGACCCCGAACCGACCGCGATGAACCTGGCCACCGCCTCCACGGACGGTCGCGTGCATGCGCGTATCGTGCTGCTGAAGGGCGTCGATCAGCGCGGCTTTTGTTTCTTCACCAACTATGAAAGCGCCAAGGGGCAGCAGCTTGCCCAACATCCGCAGGCGGCGCTTACCTTCCACTGGAAACACCTGCGCGATGGCGTGCAGGTGCGCATCGAAGGCACGGTGCACATGTTGGCGGCCGAGGAATCGGATGCCTATTTCGCCAGCCGGCCGCGTGGCAGCCAGATTGGCGCCTGGGCCTCGCAGCAGTCCCGTCCGCTGGCCGATCGCGAAACCTTCCAGGCGCAAGTCGAAGCCTGCGAAAAGCGTTTTGCAGGCGGCGAGGTCCCGCGTCCCCCGCACTGGGGCGGCTACCTGCTCGAGGCCGACCATGTGGAGTTCTGGTACGCGCAGCGCTACCGGCTGCATACGCGAGTGAGCTGGCACCGCCAAGGCGACAGCTGGACGCATGGCCTGCTGTACCCGTGAACGGTTCATTCCCGCAACGCATCGTCTGCCTGACCGAGGAGCCTACCGAGACGCTGTACGCGCTTGGCGAACAGGCGCGCATCGTCGGCATTTCCGGATTCACGGTGCGGCCGGCACAGGCACGCAGGGAAAAGCCGAAAGTCTCGGCGTTCACCAGCGCCAGGGTCGACCGCATCCTTGACCTGGAACCGGATCTGGCGATCGGCTTTTCCGACATCCAGGCCGATATTGCCAAGGCGCTGATCAAGGCTGGCGTCGAGGTGTGGATCAGCAACCACCGCAGCGTCGAGGGCATCCTGGGCTACATCCGGCGGCTGGGCGCGATGGTCGGTGCGGGGGAACGCGCCGATGTCCTGGCTGCGCAAGCGGCGGCGCACCTGACTGCGGTGCGCGAGGCGGCAGCGGGCTTGCCGCGTCGCCCGAAGGTGTACTTCGAGGAGTGGGACGATCCACCGATCACCGGCATCCGCTGGGTTTCCGAACTGGTGGCTGTGGCCGGCGGCGAGGACATCTTCCCCGAACGCGCGGCCATGCCGCTGGCCCGCGACCGCATCCTCGCCGATCCGCTGGAAGTGGCGCGTCGCGCCCCGGACATCATCATCGGGTCGTGGTGCGGCAAGCGCTTCCGGCCCGCGCATGTGGCCGCCCGCGAAGGCTGGGAGAGTATCCCGGCCGTGCGCGAGGGCGAGATCCACGAGGTCAAATCGCCGATCATCCTGCAACCGGGACCGGCGGCGCTGTCCGACGGTGTGGATGCACTGTACAGCATCATCCGCGAGTGGGCAGGACGGCACGCCTGAGCGAGACCCTGTCGGGATCAGGGCATCACGAAGGTGTGTTCGTAGTGCAGATGCCGCGTGGGTTTTCCGACCGGCGTGACGTCGATGTCGAACCGCAGGCGACCGCCGTGTCGCAGGGGGAAGATGCCCAGGTAGGACACGCCACCGCGATCGCGCATTTCACGCAGGTCGACTGCGACCGGCGATCCGTCCTCGCGCATGGCCCGCGCGCGAACTTCGGCGGGAACGGTGCTGACGATCCCGTGTTTGCGGCGCAGTGCCACCACGTTGAGCAGGCCGGTATGCGCAGGGTCCTCGATGTCCAGCGCCCTGAGCGACGCCGCAGGCAGCGACGTGGCCACGATGGCGTTGCTGCGAATCTGGATGGCACCATCTTCCGCAGGCGGGCGTGCCGCGACAGCTGTCGACAGCGCCAGTGCCAGCACCGCAGCCAGGGCAAGAAGGGTCGGCTTGCGGAATAGGGCGGCATGCATGGCCGAAATCTCCGGACAGGGTGTTCTGGTCATCAGGGTGAGTCGTCGTCCCCGCTGGCCTGCAAATGCAGGCGTTTGAGCAGTCGGTGCACGAACGGGTAGAGCAGCACCGCCGAAATGGACAGGAACACCACGCCGCTGTAGAGCGCGTAGAACATCGCGAACAGCTTGGCACCGGGCGTGGTCAGCGTGGCGACCGGCCCCATGCCGGTCAGGATCATGCTGGCGTTGAGGAAGCTGTCCATCCAGCCGAGGCCGGCCGTCCAGTGGTAGCCGACAGCACCGATCAGCAGGGAGATGGCCACCAGCAGCAGCGACACGCCGGCATGGCGCAGTACGCGCAGGAAGAACTGCACGGGGGAAAGCAGCTTGATGGCCATGGCTGGACTCCTTTCAGGGTGCAAGCAGGGCGCGCGAGCCGGCATCGATGATCGGCTGGGCCACCAGGATGCGCAGCAGGAACAGCAGCAGCAGCGCCACAGCGGGCGAGAAATCGATGCCTCCCGGGGTGGGCATGCGTCGCCGCAGAGGGCGCAGCGCCGGCTCGGTGATCTGTGCGACGAAGGACAGCAAGGGGTGGCGGGCATCGCCCCCCAGCATGCTGGCCAGCGACCAGGCGAAAACCAGCACGATATACACCAGCAGCACCAGGTCCAGCAGTTGCCCCGCACCTAGCAGCAGCCAGGCGCCGGGTGAGGGCAGGCGACCGTACAGCGCCATCTGCAGGCCCAGCTTGATCAGTTCCAGGGCCAGCGCCGTCGTCAGCGCCGCCAGGTTGAAACGACCGAGATTGCGCAGCAGGCGGCGCATCGGTGCCAGCACCGGGTTGGTGCTGCGGTAGATGAACTGGCTGACCGGGTTGTGGAAAGAGACCCCCCAGTATTCGGCCAGAAGGCGCAGCAGGAACAGCAGGATGGCGGCCCCGAAGAGGAACTCGATCAACAGGTTGCCGGCCTGAATGACGTAACTCATCGCGATGCTCCTTCAATCGTTCTCGTCGGCCAGTGCTGCGCCGCGTTCGGCGCAGGCCTTGACGGCGCGCGCGACGATGCCGCGCAGGTCGTCACGCTCGAAGCTTTCCAGCGCCGCCTGGGTGGTGCCGTTGGGCGAGGTGACGCGCTGTCGAAGGGTTTGCGGCGACTCGCCGCTCTCGACCAGCATGCGTCCGGCGCCCAGGCAGGTCTGTGCGGCCAGTGTACGCGCGCTGTCGCGCGGCAGGCCACGCGCCACCGCGGCGTCCTCCAGCGCTTCGACCAGCAGGAAGAAATATGCCGGTGCCGATCCGGCGATGCCGGTGACCGTGTCGATCTGTGCTTCCTCGTCGACCCAGGTCGTGATGCCGGCCGCCTGCAGAAGCTGCTCGGCCTGCCGTTTTTGTGCCTGCGTGACCTGCGGGTTGGCATACAGACCGCTGGCGCCGGCACCGATCAGCGCCGGTGTATTGGGCATGCAGCGGACGATGGCCGCCTGGGTGCCGAGCCAGCGTGCGATCTGGTCGCTGCGGATGCCGGCGGCGATCGAGACCAGCAGCGGTTGCTGGGTGCGCACCGTACCGGCCAGCGAGCGGCATACCTCGGCCAGCACCTGCGGTTTGACCGCCAGCACGATCACGCCGGCACCCTCCGCGGCCTGCTGCCCGTCCGCGAAGACCTGCACCCCGAAGTCGCGATGCAGTGCCTCGCGCGCCTCGGAGCGCGGTTCGACCACACGGATGCAGTCAGGGTCGGTATTCCCGGCAATCAGTCCGCCGATCAGGCTGCGCGCCATGTTGCCGCCGCCGATGAAGGTAATGGTTTGCATGCAAACTGCCTTTTTCGAGCCTGGCCGCACGGCAATCGCCATGCGGCATGGATACGGGATGGCCCAGCGTATCCGGAATGTGGCCGCGCTCCCAAATCACGACCGGTACCTGGCTGGGTGCGCGCATGTGCCCGCAGGCTGGGTATACTGGCCCGGGGTGCGGCCGGCTCAGGCTTCGGTACCGTGCCGGCCGGGTGTTTCCGTGACAAGGGGAGTGTGAATGGACATTGCCGAACTGCTGGCCTTCTCGGTCAAGAACAAGGCCTCGGACCTGCACCTGTCTGCGGGCCTGCCGCCGATGATCCGCGTCGACGGCGACGTGCGGCGCATCAACACCCCTGCCTTCGAGCACAAGCAGGTGCATGCGCTGATCTACGACATCATGTCGGACAAGCAGCGGCGCGATTACGAAGAGTTCCTGGAAGTGGACTTCTCGTTCGAGATTCCCGGCCTGGCGCGTTTCCGCGTCAATGCCTTCAACCAGCAGCGCGGCGCGGCCGCGGTGTTCCGCACCATTCCCTCCGAGGTGCTGACGCTGGAGGACCTGGGCTGTCCGCCGGTGTTCCGCGACCTGATCGAACAGCCGCAGGGCCTGATCCTGGTGACCGGACCCACCGGTTCGGGCAAGTCCACCACCCTGGCGGCCATGATCGACCACATCAACAAGAACGAATACGGGCATGTGCTGTCGGTCGAGGACCCGATCGAATTCGTGCACACCTCGCAGAAGTGCCTGATCAACCAGCGCGAGGTGCATCGCGACACCCACGGCTTCAACGAGGCCCTGCGCTCGGCGCTGCGCGAGGATCCCGACTACGTGCTGGTCGGCGAGTTGCGCGACTTGGAAACCATCCGGCTTGCGCTCACCGCGGCCGAAACCGGCCATCTGGTTTTTGCCACCCTGCATACCAGTTCGGCGGCCAAGACCATCGACCGCATCATCGACGTGTTTCCGTCCGGTGAAAAGCCAATGGTGCGCTCGATGCTGTCCGAATCGCTGCGCGCGGTAATTGCGCAGTCGCTGCTGAAGAAGGTCGGCGGTGGCCGCATCGCGGCGCACGAGATCATGGTCGGCATCCCGGCCATCCGCAACCTGATCCGCGAGGACAAGGTGGCGCAGATGTATTCGTCCATCCAGACCGGCCAGCAGCATGGCATGCAGACACTCGACCAGTGCCTGCAGGATCTGGTGCAGCGTGGTGTGGTGGCGCGTGACGAGGCGCGTGGCTACGCCAAGAACAAGGACATCTTCCGATGACCGCGGCGACCGGTTCCCCGATCCGGTCGTGCGCCTGACAATGCTTCGGGGTTCATCCATGCGAGCGGACTGCCGCGTGTGCGGCAAGGCAGACGAACCGTCCGGTCGAGTGAAGTGACGCGAATACCGCAGGAGCCGGATCATGGCCGAAATCGACTTCACCTCCTTTCTCAAGCTGATGGTGCACAAGAAGGCATCCGACCTGTTCATCACCGCCGGCGTCTCTCCCTCCATCAAGGTCAATGGGCGCATCGTGCCCGTCACCCAGCAGCCGCTCACGGCGCAGCAGTCGCGCGACATGGTGCTCAACGTCATGACGCCGAGCCAGCGCGAGGAGTTCGAGAAAACCCACGAATGCCAGTTCGCCATTTCCGCGCAGGGCGTGGGGCGTTTTCGTGTCTCGTGTTTCTACCAGCGCAACTGCGTGGGCATGGTGCTGCGTCGTATCGAGTCGAAGATTCCCAGCACCGATGAGCTGGGGTTGCCGCCGATCATCAAGCAACTGGCCATGACCAAGCGTGGCATCATCATCTTCGTTGGCGCCACCGGCACCGGCAAGTCCACCTCGCTGGCAGCCATGGTCGGACACCGCAACCACAATTCGACCGGGCACATCATCACCATCGAGGACCCGATCGAGTTCGTGCACAAGCATGAAGGGTGCATCATCACCCAGCGCGAGGTCGGCATCGATACCGAGACCTGGGAAAACGCATTGAAGAACACGCTGCGCCAGGCCCCCGATGTGATCCTGATCGGCGAGGTGCGTACCCGCGAGACCATGGAGCATGCGATCAATTTCGCCGAGACCGGCCATCTGTGCCTGTGCACGCTGCATGCCAACAACGCCAACCAGGCGATCGACCGCATCATCCACTTCTTTCCCGAGGACCGGCGCCAGCAGTTGTTCATGGATCTGTCGCTGAACCTCAAGGGCATCGTGGCGCAGCAACTGATCCCGACCCCGGACGGCAAGGCGCGGCGGGTGGCGATGGAGGTCCTGCTCGGCACGCCTCTGGTACAGGATTACATCCGCCAGGGAGAAATCCACAAGCTCAAGGACGTGATGAAGGAGTCGACCAACCTCGGCATGAAGACCTTCGACCAGAGCCTGGTCGAGCTCTACCACGCTGGCGAAATCAGCTACGAGGATGCCCTGCGGCATGCCGACAGTGCCAACGAGGTGCGCCTGAAGATCAAGCTGGCCCAGGGTGGCGATGCCAATACCCTCAGTCAGGGCATGGAAGGGGTGGAACTGGTCGATTCGGAGAAGGACAACGTGCACCGTTTCTGAGTGGCATGTCTGTCCCGTGCGACAAGGGCGCCCGAGGGCGCCCTTGCGTTTCGTGCTCTTTCGATGATGTTGCAGGACGTCAATTGCGTTTTACGGATACGTCGATTCCCAAGCCGCGGTTATCGACGCGCACATCCTCGTTGATGGACCCGATCTGTTTGGCCTGCTGTTTCATGTTCTGCAGGTTTTCTTCGAGATTCTGTCGGGATTCGGCGCCAGCCTTGCCTTTGACCGCCATGTTCTGCATGGACTCTTCCATGGTGTCAGCGATTTTTTCGATCAGCTTGCGGTACATCGTGCCGTCCAGATGGAAGCTGGCCAGGAAGCCCTTGCCGGCCTGTTTTTCCTTCAGTGTCTGCTGCAGCTTTGGACCTTCTCCGGCACCGACCGCGATGGCCAGAACATGGTCGGTCATCGCAGCCCATGCCGGCAGCCCGCCCACTTTCCCGGTCAGCGATGCAGGCAGTGCAACGGGTTTGCCGTCTTTGGCAAGTTTCAGATCGCGCAGCGGAGGCAGGGCCAGCTGTGCCGCGGCGAGCAAACCCTCCGGATTGTTCGAGGCGATCAGAGCCTGGCCGCTGATCTGCGGCAGTGAGCCCTTGTCAAATGCCAGGTCATCCAGGATCACGCGCATGCCACGCAGATCGTTGATCGTCGGCAGCGCTGTTTTCAGCAGGGCCATGCGAAGCTTGACGAATCCGTCATTGAGTCCGACGAGAGACGGACAGGTAAAGGGCTTGGCAGCTACCGCTTCGGCCTGCGCGGTCCAGAAGCTGCGGATGTCCTCGACCGGCAGGGCGATGGCGATATCGGCCGGATGAGTGCTGGGCTGTCCGAGGCCAGGAAGGTGAACATCGACGCCAGAGAAAGCCCTGGCGATATCCGGGGCCAGGTCGATGCGGATGCGATAGCCGACATGACGCGCATCGAGAGCGGTCATTCCGGTGCTGATCATGGGTACACGCGCTGCGATGCGTTGCAGGTCGGGCTCGCAGCTTGCCGGCATCATTTTTCCTGCCCCGGGTTCGGCGGCCACCAGGGCCTTGAGCATGGGGTCGTGCTGGCCCGCAATCAGGCGTGGCCATTGCGTCAGGTCCAGGTAGGCCAGCGAATAGGGAAGATAACCGTTGTCGCCGGCGATTTTTTTCAGACGCCCGCTGCTCTGCACGCTGTCTTTCGGTTTGTCGAGCCCGAGCGCCATGCGCAGAAGTTTCGAGTCGTTCACATCGGGCAACAGTGCGAGAACGGCCTGCTTGTGATCGATCGCCACGATGAAACGCAGCCGGATCTTGCCGTTCCATGCCGCCTGGCGGTAGCTGACGCCATCCAGCTTGACTTCGGCCATGGGCGTGCCCCAGGCCTTTTCCAGACGGGTGATGAAGGCATTGAAAGCCGACGGATCGGCAAGCTGGACTCGAAGTACCGGGCTCAGACCCAGCCCGTAAAAGGCGGACAATCCATCCGCATCGAGTCCGAGGTGCTTGATGATCTGCTGCACCGTGCGTCCGTTCATTTCATCGGCAAGCGTGCGCAGTACGGCCGCCAGGTGCGGTTTGTCGTTCTGGAGCTTTTCTGCCAATTGCCGAAGCTGGCTCACCTGCATGGGAAGCTGGGCGTTGGCCTGCTTGAAGGCGAGGGCGCGCATGTCGGCGTCCATCGGCTTGAGGTTGGCGGCCAGGTAGGGCGTGTCGGCCGGTACGTAGCTCAGCGGTGCATTGGCGTTTTTGTGACTGCAGGCGGCCAGGGTAACGACAGCCAGCCCGCAGAGCAGGATGCGAAGATTCCGTTTCACGATATTTCCCCCGAAACAATGGATGGACTCCCGGGCATTATGCCCGCTCGGAGAAATGGTGCGAGTGACAGTTGTAATGGGCCGGAAGGCACATGCCGTTTGGCACACGTGATCAGCGGCCAAGCGCTTCGGCCAGTACCGCCATGCGCACGAACACGCCATTGCCGACCTGTTCCAGGATGCGCGATTGCGCGCCATCGGCCACGGCCGGGTCGATCTCGATGCCGCGGTTGATCGGCCCTGGATGCATGACCAGGCAGCCTGGCGCGGCCCGTGCCAGGCGCTCGGGTGTGAGGCCGTACTGCTGGAAATAGCTGGCCTCGTCCGGCAGCAAGGTGGCGGCCATGCGTTCTTTTTGCAGGCGCAGCATGATCACCGCATCGACCCCTTCGATGGCCGCATCGAAGTCTTCCAGGACCTGGCAGCCGGGAACCTCGCTGGTTTCCGGCAACAACGAAGCCGGGCCGCACAGGCGCAATTCGCGCACGCCCATGGTGCACAGCGCATGGATGTCCGAGCGCGCCACGCGTGAATGGCGGATATCACCGCAGATCGCCACCCGCAGTTTCGTGAAGTCGGGGTGATGCTGGCGGATGGTCAGTGCATCCAGCAGGCCCTGGGTGGGGTGGGCGTGGTTGCCGTCCCCGGCATTGATGATCGATACGCCGCTCATGGCATGGCGGACCATGAAGGCCGGCGTGCCGGTCTCGCGGTGACGTACCACGATGGCATCCAGGTGCATCGCTTCGAGCGTGTGCAGGGTGTCGAGCAGGGTTTCACCCTTGTTGGTGGACGAACGGGCCAGGTCGAAATTGACCACGATCGCACCCAGGCGTCGCGCGGCCAATTCGAACGAGGTGCGCGTGCGCGTGGACGGTTCGAAGAACAGGTTCAATACCGTGCGGCCGGCCAGAAGGTCGAGTCGACGTGTGCCATGCAGGCTGGCCTCGCGCATGCGTTCGGCGCGGTCAAGCAGCCGGCCGATGGTCGTCGCATCGAGTTCGGCCAGGGAAATCAGGTGGTGAAGGTGGGTGCTCATGGCCATCCGGTCGGGAAGAGGCATCGTATTGTATGCGTGTCCATGAGCGTGTTCGAATCAGGGGGCGATGCCATCGCGCAACCATGATTCCAGGATCACCGCCGCGGCCTCGGCATCGATGCGCTGGCCGTCGCTTCGCCGGCGCAGACCGGCCGCCCGCTGCGCGGCAAAGCGCCGCGCGGCTTCCTGCGAACTGTTGCGTTCGTCGCAGAAATGCGGCGTCAAGCCGTAGCGTTTGCCAAGGTGTTCGGCGAAGCGCCGGGCGGTGCGGGTCATCGGCTGTTCGCCACCATCACCGTCGAGCGGCAGGCCGACGATCAGTTCGTCCGGTTGCCAGGCGCGTACCAGATGATCCATGCGCGCCCAGTCCGGTTCGCCCTTGCGCACTTCGATAACGTCCAGCGGACGTGCGGTGGCGGTCAGGCGGTTGCCCACCGCAACCCCGATCAGCCGGGTCCCGACATCGAAGCCAAGCGCGCAGTTCATGCGTGACCGGCGTAACCGGTGAGCTGGGTGGGGTCGACGCCGACCAGGGCGGCGGCATCGACCCAGCGTTCCTCGAGCGGGGCTTCGAACACGATGCGGGCATCGGCCTCGGTGGTCAGCCAGGCGTTGTCCCTCAGTTCGTGTTCGAGCTGTCCTGCGTCCCAGCCAGCGTAGCCGAGCGCGACCACCGCGCGAGATGGTCCCTGTCCAGCCGCCATCGCCACCAGGATGTCGCGTGATGTGGTGACCGACCAGTCGGCATTGATGCGGTAGCTCGATTCCCAGTGGCCTTCGCCCGTATGCAGCACGAAGCCGCGCTCGGTCTGTACCGGGCCACCCAGCAGCACCGGCATTGCAGCCAGTTCCGGGTCTTCGCATTCGAGCTTCATCTGCGCCAGGACATCGCCAAGACTGAATTCGGACAGACGATTGATGAGCAGGCCGATGGCGCCATCCTCGCCGTGTTGGCAAACCATGGCCACCCCGCGCGAGAAGTTCGGGTCGGTCAGGGCCGGCATGGCGATGAGGAACTGGCCGGCAAGTGTCTGCACGTTGTCCATGGCCGCATTGTAGCGGCTAGCGCGTCTTCAGGTCGCCGTTGCGCAGGAACTGGTACGTCCGGGTGATGTTGAGCTCATCATAGTGCTTGCCGGTACGCGGGATCGGCGGGAACGGTCCGGCCATGCGTACGATGCGTTCGGCGGCCTCGTCCAGCAGCCTGCGGCCGGAACTCTCGATGATCGCGATGCGCTTGACGGTGCCGTTGCGGCGCAGCACCACGGTCAGGATCAGGCTGCCGCTGTAGCGGCCGGTCCGCGCGGCGTCGGGGAAATTGAGCGTGCCGACGCGCTCGACCCGTGCGGCCCAGGCGCGCATATAGGCGGCATAGGCGTATTCGCGGGTGTTGGAATTGACGTACTTGATCTTCGGGCGCTTGGCGAGCGCGGATTTCTCGGCACGGATCTGCGCGGCCAGCCGGGCCATTTCGAGTTGTCGTTCGATATCCAGCCGGGCGGGCCGGCGGTCGGTCTGCGGATGCTCCCGGCGGTCGCTGCTGCTGTCGACCGTCTGCCGCGATGCGCCGGTCGTGGTGATCAGGTGGGCCCGGCTGGCCTGGGTCGGTGCCGGTGCCGAGGGGCGGATGGGGCGTGGCGCGATACCCGGGTCCGGTTTCGGCAGCGTGGTGGAAAACGGTTGCGAGGGGCGGTGCGCCTGCTTGCTGGTGCCGCCTCCCTGGTTGTTGGCCTGGGCCAGGAAGTCGGCCTTCTTCGGCGCTTTCTGGTTGGCCGTGTTCAGCAGGGTCACGTCCAGTGCGGGCAACTGCGCTTTGGGCTTGGGGTAGGCAAAGCCGATCCCGAGCACGATCAGGCCGTGCAGGACCAGCGAGAACAGCAGGGTGGCGCCCAGCAGGTCGCCGCTTCCCGGGCCGGTGGTGGTGTGCGTCATGCTCACGAAAGGCTGGATTCGATGGCGTCGAACATCTGGCTTGCGATGGTAAGCCCGAACTGTGCGTCCAGCTCGCGGATGCAGGTGGGGGATGTGACGTTGATCTCGGTCAGGTAGTCGCCGATCACATCCAGGCCGACGAAGCTCAGTCCGCGACGACGCAGGTCGGGCGCCACCTGGGCGACAATCCAGCGATCACGATCGCCCAGAGGCACCCCTTTGCCGCGCCCGCCGGCGGCCAGGTTGCCGCGGAAATCACGCCCCTGGGGAATGCGCGCCAGCGCGTAGGGCACGGCTTCGCCATCGATCACCAGGATCCGCTTGTCGCCTGCGCTGATTTCCGGAATGAACCGTTGTGCTATCGCCAGCCGCGTGCCGCCTGCGGTGACCGTTTCGAGGATCGAGCGCAGGTTGGGATCCTCCCGGTGGCTGCGGAAGATGCCGCGCCCGCCCATGCCGTCGAGGGGCTTGATGACGACCTGGTCATGTTCGGCCACGAACGCGGTCAGATCGCCTTCATCGCGGGCCACGCGGGTCGGCGCGCAGCATTGCGGAAAGTGCAGGGCATACAGTTTCTCGTTGCAGTCGCGCAGCGCGCGCGGGCGGTTGACCACCCTCACGCCTTCGCGTTCGGCCATCTCCAGCACCATCGTGTCGTAGATGAATTGCGCGTCGACGGGAGGATCCTTGCGTGCCAGCACGATGTCCGCCGTGTTCAGCCGCTGCCACGCGGGCTGGCCCAGGGTGAACCAGTCCGCCGGGTCGTCGCGAACCTCGAGCTCTGCCATGCGTGCCCAGGCAAGGCCGTCGCGAACCGCCAGGTCACCCTGTTCCATGTACAGCAGGCGGTGCCCGCGTCGCCGGGCTTCGAGCATCATGGCAAAAGTGGAGTCCTTGGCGGTCTTGATCGACCGGATCGGGTCCATCAGCACGGCAACGGTGTGCGGCATGGGTCATCCTCGGTGTGGCATGCATGTCGTGGGTCAGGGTAGCTTGCCGTGCCCTGCCGCCGGTGAACAGGGGGTGTCCGGAACCGGGGCATGTGCCGGCCACCGAGCGTCTGTCGCGGCCCGTGACTTGGGTGCCTGCGCGCACGGCGCCATCACCGTGCAGGCGAAAGTCTGGTAACGTTGCCCCGTGGGCGAGGCGGCCAGTCGGGCGTGTCCGTGCAAGACCTTGGGCAACAGATGCTTGCGGCCTCAACTTGACAAGTTTCCTAAACAAGCGTTAAACAGCCTTGAATGCATGGCGGTTTTGCGGTTGTGACCGGTGCGAGGGCACCGCGGTTCCGCACACTGGTGGGGTAGTGGCCTTGACAGGCTTGTACGACATGGCAATCAACGGATCCCGAGCCCTTCAAAGGGCCGCAGGGGGGCGGTAAGTGAACGAAACGGGCGACAAGGGCACTCTGGCGGGCCTGCGGGTCATGGTCATCGATGACTCCAAGACCATTCGCCGCACGGCGGAAACTCTGCTGAAAAAGGAGGGCTGCGACGTGCAGACCGCGGTGGACGGGTTCGAGGCGTTGTCGAAGATCTCGGACCTGAAGCCACAAATCATTTTCGTGGACATCATGATGCCGCGGCTCGACGGCTACCAGACCTGTGCACTGATCAAGAACAACCGCCAGTTTCGTGCCACGCCCGTGATCATGCTCAGTTCCAAGGACGGGCTGTTCGACAAGGCGCGCGGTCGCATCGTGGGGGCCGAACAGTATCTGACCAAGCCGTTCACGCGCGATGAGCTGCTGGAAGCCATCCGCCGGCATGCGGCCGTCGCGTGACAGGCTACACACAGGCAAGACGACATATCAGCAAGAGTGGATCAGGGGACTTATGGCACACATTCTCATCATCGACGATTCGCCAACCGACGTGCGCGTGTTCACCATGCAGCTGGAAAAGGCCGGGCACCAGGTGTCCAGCGCCAGCAGTGCCGAGGAAGGTATCGAGATGGCCAAGCAGGATACGCCTGACATGGTCATCATGGATGTCATCATGCCCGGCATGAATGGTTTCCAGGCAACGCGAACACTCAATCGCGACCCGGCCACCAAGGACATCCCGATCCTGATCATCACCACCAAGTCGATGGAAACCGACCGCGTCTGGGGGTTGCGCCAGGGGGCGCGCGATTTCCTGACCAAGCCGGTCAGCGAAAAGGAACTGCTGGCCCGCATTGAAAAACTGCTGGCCGCGTAAACGGGTATACGAGGAACATGGGCAACCAGGCGATCCATCCCTTCGAGCAACTGGCCGATTACGAGCGCCTCAGCCTGGCGCACGTGGCGGGCGAGCCGGAGCAGATCGAGAACCAGGGCATCTGGCGCGGGATCTGCTACCGCGTCGGCCAGCGCCTGTTTGCCAGCAGCATCGGCGAGATCAGCGAACTGCTGGTTCCGCAACCGTTGACGAATGTTCCCGGAACGCACGACTGGATGCTGGGTATCGCCAATGTGCGCGGCAACCTGGCTCCAGTGGTCGATCTCGGACGATACCTGTTCGGGCAGCGTACGCAGGTGACCGATCGCAGCCGGTTTCTGCTGGTGCACCAGCACGGGGGCAACGTGGCGCTGCTGGTGGACGAAATCGTCGGTCAGCGAAGTGTCAGCGATGATGAACGCGAGCATGGGGAAACGGAAGACGACGAGCGCGTCGCCCGTTTTGTCACCTCGATCGTAACTTTGGGCGAGCAACGCATCGGCATATTCAGCATGAACCGGCTGACGCGTGCTCCGGATTTTCTGCAGGCCGCGCTGTGAGTGCGCATTTCCTGATCGATGGGTGAGGTAAGGCTATGAGTACGACAACGGGGGGTAGTGGTAAGGAGCGCAGCTACGTCGGGGTCATCTTCCTGCTGGCGGTGATGATCATCATCGCGGCTGCAAACTTCTACCTGCTCAACCGCAACAACGACCAGGAACGCCATGCTGTAGGCCTGACGACGCAGATTCAGGTGCTTTCGCAGCAGACTGCCAAGTTCGCCCTGGAGTCCGCCGGCGGAAACATCGACTCCTTCAAGGAGCTTCAGGCCACGCGCAATGCCATCGACAGCGATGTCCAGCAGCTGATGAAGGGCGATCAGTCATCGGGCATGCCGGCATACGGCAACAACCCCATCACCCAGCGCCAGGTGCGTGCCTTGTCCAATGCCTGGTCGCAGCTTGACGGCGACATCGGCAAGATTCTTTCCAACCGGGCCTTGATCGTCGACTCCTCGCAGAAGGCGTCCACGTTCTCGCAGCAGATGCCGGTTCTGAACTCGAGCATGGAGCAGGTCGTCAACATTCTCCAGCAGGGTGGCAGTTCGGCGCAGGTCTACACCGCATCGCGCCAGCTGGTGCTGGCTGACCGCATGATCCGTCGCGTGCAGGAAATCCTGCAGGGTGGCGAGAATGCGCAAGCCGCTGCGGATGGCTTGTCGCGTGATGCGCAGTTGTACGGTGCAGTGCTCGACGGCCTGATCAACGGCAACAAGGACGTCGGCGTCAGCGCGATCCGCAACAGCAACGCGCAGAAGATTCTCAAGGGCATCGAGGCCGAGTGGAAGGCCTTGCAGGACCCGGTCAACAAGCTGACTTCGGCTGCCGGCAATCTGCAGGCGGTGAAGGGCGCCGGCAACCAGGCGTCGCTCGACTCGCAGACGGTGCTGCTGCGCGCAAACGACGTTGCAACCGCGGTCGACAAGCTTCCCACCGCGCGTCTGTTCCCGAACATCTGGCTGGGCCTGATCGCTGCGGCCGGTGCCGTATTGTTCGCCATCCAGTTGGTGTTTTCGCAGAGCCGCGAGCAGAAGCGTCGTCTGGAAACCACGCACGAACTGAACCAGCGCAACCAGGAGGCCATCATGCGCCTGCTGGACGAAATGGGTTCGCTGGCCGAAGGCGACCTGACCGTGAAGGCCACTGTGACCGAGGACATCACCGGGGCCATCGCGGACTCGGTGAACTTCGCCGTTGAGGCGCTGAGGTCCCTGGTAACCACCATCAACGAGACCGCCGTGCAGGTCTCGGCAGCCGCCCAGGAGACGCAGGCCACCGCCATGCATCTGGCCGAGGCCGCCGAACACCAGGCGCAGCAGATCACTACGGCATCGGCCGCCATTTCCGACATGGCCACCTCCATCGACCAGGTGTCGAAGAACTCGGCCGAGTCGGCTGACGTGGCCCAGAAGTCGGTGGAAATCGCCTCGCGTGGTGCCGCCGTGGTGCGCGAGACCATCGAAGGCATGGACTCGATCCGCGACCAGATCCAGGAAACCTCAAAGCGCATCAAGCGACTGGGTGAATCCTCGCAGGAGATCGGCTCGATCGTTGAACTGATCAACGACATTGCCGAGCAGACCAACATCCTGGCCCTGAACGCCGCCATCCAGGCGGCGTCGGCGGGCGAGGCGGGCCGCGGCTTCGCGGTCGTGGCCGACGAAGTGCAGCGACTTGCCGAACGTTCGGCCAATGCGACCAAGCGTATCGAGACGCTGGTGCAGACCATTCAGTCCGATACCAACGAGGCGGTCAGCTCGATGGAACAGACCACCGCGGAGGTGGTGTCCGGAGCCCGCAAGGCCGAGGACGCCGGTACCGCGCTGGGCGACATCGAACGCGTTTCCAACGACCTTGCCCAGCTCATCAACGGCATTTCCGCGGCCGCACGCCAGCAGTCCTCGGCCGCAACCAACATCACTTCGACCATGAATTCGATTCAGGAGATCACGTCCCAGACATCGATGGGTGCAAGCCAGACAGCCGAATCGATCGGCAACCTGGCTCAACTTGCGAACGACCTGCGCAGGTCGGTGGCCGACTTCAAGCTGCCTGCCTGATGGGTCGTCGTTGCCGGAAGGACGGGAGCATGCGTTCCCGCACGTTGCAGCCGGCACCAAGCGACGGATTGCAGTTCGCAAGCAGGATCGTCGCGGGGGTACAGACATGGCCAGACACGCCGCAGGACACGTGCCGGGATTCCTGTCTGCTTTCTCTCCGGAGGGGGCGCGATAGCGCATGAAATTAGAAGACGACATCGATTTCACCACCCTGACCTGGGTCAAGTCCGAGCTTGACGAGGCGCTGCAGCGTGCGCGCGAATCGCTGGAGGCCTACGTCGATCGCCCGGAGGATGCCTCGCGCATGACCCAGTGCGGGCAGGTCCTGCACCAGGTGCAGGGCACGCTGCGCATGGTCGAGCTGTACGGCGCGGCCATGGTGGTGCAGGAAATGGAGCAGTTGGTGCAGGCGCTGCTCGAAGACAGGGTCGAACAGCGCGATGACGCCTATGCGGTGCTGATGAGCGGGTTGATGCAATTGCCCGATTATCTGGAGCGGCTGCAGAGCAGCCATCGCGACGTTTCCGTGGTGCTGCTGCCACTGCTCAACGAATTGCGCGCCACGCGTGGTGCCGAATCGCTCCATGAATCGGCCCTGTTCACCCCCAATCTCGATGCCCCGCTGCCCGATTCGGCGCCCGGTGCGCAGATTCCGCTGTCACCGGATGAACAAAAGCGCGATGCCACGATAATCCGCCAGAAATTCCAGCAGGCGTTGCTGGCATGGTTCCGCGGACAGGGCGGCAAGCGCAGCCTGGCCCAGATGCGCGATGCCATGGACGAGCTTGCCGGCGTCTGCCACGGGATTGCCGGACGCCGTCTGTGGTGGATCACGGCCGGCGTCCTCGATGGCATGATCGATGGATGCCTGGAAGAGCATTCGACCGAGGTCAAGCAACTGATCGGGCGTGTCGATCGGGCCATTCGCCTGCTTCTCGAGGGTGGTGAACTGGCGCTGGCCGAAGGGCATGCGACGGAACTGGCGCGGCAGTTGCTGTACTACGTGGCGCGCGCCACTCCGGGATCGAAACGACTGGCCGCGCTCGGCCAGGCCTACGGCCTCAATCACCTGTTGCCCGATGCCAGCGAGGTCGAATCGGCACGCAGTTCCATGACCGGACACAACCGGGTGCTTCTGGACACCGTGTCCCAGGCCATCAAGGAGGATCTGCTGCGGGTCAAGGACACGCTCGATCTGTACCTGCGGCAGAAAGACAAGGCAGATCCGTCCCAGTTTTCCGGTCAGGCCGAAGCGCTCGACCGGGTGGCCGACACCCTGGGCATGCTTGGTCTCAACGTGCCGCGCCGGGTGGTCGGTGAACAGCGACGGATCATCCAGGATATCTCTTCAGGCACGCGTCCGGCGGACGAGGAAACGCTGCTCGACGTGGCCGGTGCCCTGTTGTACGTGGAAGCGTCGCTGGACGATCACATCGAAAGTCTCGGTGCCGATACCGGGCAGGGCGGGGAAACTGCCGGCAGCGAAGATGAGGGTGGACAGGCCCCCTTGCCGCGCAGCGAGGCACGTCAGGTGCTTGGCAGCCTGCTGCGCGAAGCCGTGGGCAACCTCGGCAAGGTCAAGGATGCAGTCGTCGCCTTCATCGAATCCCCCTGGGACCACGAGCATCTGGTCGGTGTCCCGCACCTGCTGGGTGAGACGTCCGGTGCCCTGCGCATGCTCGATGAAGAGCATGTTGGTCAATTGCTGGAAGGCGTTGGGCGCTTCATCGAAAACGAACTGGTGTTAGACCGTCGGATCCCGACGACCGAGCAGATGGACAAGCTGGCCGATGCGCTGGCTTCCCTGGAATACTATCTGGAATCTGCGCGCGACCGTCGCGGCGGACTGTCCCACATTCTCGAAGTGGCTGAACAGGCGCTGCGCGACCTCGGCTACTGGCCGGTGCCGCCCCGGCGTGCGCCGGTGGCGCCGCCGCAGCCCGCCGAGTCCCGTGACACCCGATCCGCACGGACGGCGGACGGTGAACTTGACGAAAGCGTAAGCCTGGCGGACGGCGAAGACCTTACCGCCCTGCTGGTTGGCGACACGGAGATGGCGGAGGTACCGGCCGATGATGTGACCGGGTTGCGCCTGGCCGACACCCAGCCCACGTCCGCGCCCGAAGGGGAGGACTGGGTCGAGATCGAGGAAGAGATCGAGGAAACCGTCGGAGCGCAGGATCCCCTGGCCGCCGAGGCCGGCTTTCAGGGAACCACCGACGAGATCGATACCGAAATCCGCGAGGTTTTCCTGGAGGAAGTCGAGGAAGAGGTGCTCGGCCTGCAGCAGCGGATGCAGGGCTGGAAATCGGCCCCGGACGATCCGGAAAACCTGACACCGATACGCCGTGCTTTCCATACCCTCAAGGGCTCCGGCAGGCTGGTGGGTGCATCGGTGCTGGGCGAGTTCAGCTGGAAGATCGAGAACCTGCTCAATCGTGTGCTCGACGGCAGCATCGAGGCCGGCCCTGGCGTCGTCAAGCTGGTCGAGCATGCCGTAAGCGCGCTGCCGCAGTTGCTCGCGGCGCTGCGTGACGAGGGCACACCAAGTGCGCCGCTGTCACGCATCATGGATCTTGCCGACCGTCTTGCCGCGGGTGAGGCTCCGGATATCGAGGCCGGGCTCGAAGTCGGTGGGGAAACCGTACGGCGAGTGGTCAAGCGCCGTGTGCCGCGGTCGCAGGCCGGCGAGCAAGCCGTGCCGAAAGCCACCCTGGCCGAGCGGGCGGACATCGTCGTTCCGGACGAAGAACCTGATGCTGACTCGATCGACGGGTTGACGGATGCCGGCGAAGGCATCGTCCTGCCCGGTTTGCCGCCGATGGACCCGGTGTTGATGGAAATCCTGCGCAGCGAGATTGCCCAGCATCTGGCAACCCTGCGCGCGGCACTGGATGCAGCCGGCGAAAACGAGGTCTCGATCGACGAACCGATGCTGCGCGCCGTGCATACCCTGCACGGGGCCATTGCCATGGTCGAAGTGCCGCTGCTGGCCGAGGTGCTGTCGCCGCTGGAGGGCTACTTCAAGCGGCTGCGTGCCTGGAACGAGCCCCTCCGGCAGGATGGACGCGAGGCTCTGGTCGAAGCCATGCAGGTCACCGAACAGGTTGCCGCCCAGTTCGATGCCTCCGAACCCGTGCTGCCGGATACCGAAAACCTGGTGCGGCGCCTGTGCGCATTGCGTGATGCACTTGATGAGCCGCAACTGGCCCATCCGCTGTATGACCACGAACAGCTCGCGGAAATCGAACGCGATGACACGGCGGAACTCGACCAGACTGCGCAGGCCGTCACGTCCACAATCGACCTGGAAAGTCTCGTCGATGCCGAGGCGGTCGATATCGGCAGCATGCAATCGGGCGAACAATCGCCCGGGACCGATGCCGTCGATGAACCCGAACAACCCCTCACGGAGGACAGCGACCACGCCGGGGCAATGACGGTCGATGGCGAAGCATCGCCTCCCGAAATCGAGGCAGGTGAAGACACTCGCGCCTCAATACCCGAACCGCCGGAACCGGTTGCGCACGAGAATGACGCAGAGGACAGGCAGGCGGCGCAATCCGACACCGTTACGGTGCAGGCAAGCACCGGATCACCCTCACCGATCGCCGCGCTGCCGGAAGATTTCGACTTCCCGGATGACCCGCAGCCGGTGGGCAGGCTCGACAAGCCCGACCTCGACAATGATCTCATGGAGATCTTCATCGAGGAGGGCCGCGACCTTCTCGATCATGCCGATGGCGTGATGGCCCGTCTGCGCAACGCGCCACAGGCACGCGAATACATGGTCGACCTGAAACGCGACCTGCATACGCTCAAGGGTGGTGCGCGCATGGCCTCCCTCGACGAAATCGGCGCACTGGGCCATGCCATGGAAACCATGCTCGAGGCCGTCGATGCCGGTCACCTGGCCATGGATGTGATCACCATCGAATCGCTCGAACGCGGATTCGACCGGCTGCATGAATTGGTGCAACGGGTCGGCAATCATCAGGCCGTGGCCATGCCGGCGCATGCCGTGGCCTATTTCGAGGCCATGGCCCGCGGAGAGCGTCCGCATCGGGCGGACCGTGAAGCGCCCGCAGCAAAGGGTAACGATGCCCCGACTGCACCGTCGTCGGCCATAACGGCATCCGAATCGTCCCGTACGCCAGCCGCGCCGATGGACGATGACGAGCTGTCGCGCGCGCCGCAGGAAATGATCCGCGTGCGGGCCGACCTGCTCGATGCGCTGGTCAACTATGCCGGCGAGGTGTCCATCTACCGGGCGCGCCTGGAACAACAGGTCAGCAACTACCGCTACAACCTGACCGAGTTCGAGCAGACGGTTGATCGCCTGCGCGACCAGCTGCGCAAGCTCGAGATCGAGACCGAGGCGCAGATCATCGCCCGCTACCAGCGTGAGAGCGAGAATGCGGGGCAGGCCGGATTCGACCCGCTTGAGCTGGATCGGTTCTCGCAGTTGCAACAGTACTCGCGTGCGCTGGCCGAGTCGGTGGCCGACCTGGTGTCCCTGCAGTCCATGCTCGATGACATCACGCGGCAATCGGAAACCTTGCTGCTGCAGCAGTCACGGGTAAGTTCGGAATTGCAGGAAGGCCTCATGCGCACGCGCATGGTGCCTTTTGATTCGATGGTGCCGACCTTGCGTCGCACCCTGCGGCAGGCCGCCGGCGAAGTGGGCAAACGCGCACAGTTGCGCGTCAGCGGCGCGCACGGGGAAATGGATCGCAACCTGCTCGAACGCATGAAGGCGCCGTTCGAGCACATGATGCGCAATGCCCTGGCGCACGGCATCGAGTCGCCCGAAGATCGCAGGAAGGCTGGCAAACCCGAGGAAGGCACAGTTTCCATCGATGTCAGCCGCGATGCCACCGAGGTGCTGATAACCGTGCGCGATGACGGCGCGGGCATCGATCGCGACGCCATCCGTGCCAAGGCCATCGAGCGCGGCCTGTTGCGCGAGGATGCGAAGCTGTCCGATCGCGATCTGTACGGTTTCATCCTGGAGAGCGGGTTCTCCACCGCACAGGCTGTCACCCACCTGGCCGGACGCGGAGTCGGCATGGATGTGGTGGCAAACGAAATCAAGCAGATGGGCGGCACGCTGACCATCGATTCCGAACAGGGCAAGGGCACGACCTTCAACATCCGCCTGCCATTCACGCTGGCAGTGACGCAGGCCATCATGGTCAAGGTTGGCGAACTGACATTTGCCCTTCCGATGACCTCGGTGCAGGGTGTTGCCCGCATAGGTCGCGAGGAACTCAGGCGCAGGCTCAGCGAGGAAGTGCCCACCTTCACCTATGCCGGCGAGGACTACAGCATCCATGACCTGGCGCAGCTGCTCGGTGTGCCCTCCGGACACATGGTCGACGATACGCAACCGCCCCTGCTGCTGGCGCGCAGCGGTGATCTGCGCGCAGCGGTGCGCATCGACAACGTGATTGGTTCGCGCGAAATCGTGGTCAAGTCGGTAGGCCCACAGATCAGTTCCGTACCGGGCATCTTCGGCGCCACCATCATGGGTGACGGTTCGGTGGTGATGATCCTCGATCTGGCACCGCTGGTTCGACACGGCGTGGCGCTCAAGCAGCATGCCGAACCGAAACCCGAGCCCGATGCGCCGGAGAAGACTGCCCATCCGGCCATCGAGCAACGCGAGCATCCACTGGTCATGGTGGTCGATGACTCGATCACCATGCGCAAGGTCAGCGGGCGCATCCTCGAACGCCACGACTACGAGGTCACCACGGCAAAGGACGGCATGGACGCAGTCGAGAAGCTGCAGGAACGCATTCCAGACCTGATGCTGCTCGACATCGAGATGCCGCGCATGGATGGCTACGAGCTGGCGACCTACATGAAGAACGACGAGCGACTGCAGCACGTGCCGATCATCATGATTACCTCGCGCACGGGCGAAAAACACCGGCAGCGCGCACTGGACATCGGTGTCGAACGCTATCTCGGGAAGCCGTATCAGGAAAACGACCTGATCGAACAGATCCGCGAACTGCTCGGTACCGGGCAGGGGTGAGAACGGCATGAGCGAGACTGCAGTAACGTCGAATGCACCCGGTGTCGTTCTGTTGTTCGAGGATGCCGACCTGAGCGCACACCTGCGCAAGGCGTTGATCGATGCCGGCGCCCGTATCGTGCACGAAGGCCCGGCCAGCGAGGCATCGCGTGAAAACCCGGCAGTGACCGGCGCGGACGTGATCGTGGTCAATCTCGATGACCGCGCCGAAGCCTATCTCGACAGCCTGTACGAAATCATCGATGAAGGTCGTCAGCGGCTGGTGTTCAACGATGCCGAAGCATCCAGCGGATTGTCGGGCTGGGACCAGGCGCGCTGGGCACGACACCTGGCGGCCAAGCTGATGGATGCTCACGATGTGGATCCGCCGCGGCCTGCCCAGTCGCGCCCGGTGGAAACTGCAGTCACGGAACTTGCGCTGCCGGAGGAGGAAATGCCCGAGGCACCGGCAGATGAGGATTCGCCGGCAGCTGAAGGGGTGTCCGACGTTGCAGCGGAAAGCAACCCGGACCTCACCGCCGAGCTGGAGGCCCTGCTGGCCGAAGACGGCGACCTGCTGGGCCGATTCGAGCAGGACACCACAGCCCGTCCCGCCGGGGACGTTGCGCTTTCTCTGGACGCAGTTGGCATGGATGCGCCGGAACAGGACGCGATGGCTGCCATTCCCGACCAGCTTGCATCTGCAGCCGGGATCGCCCCCGCGCCTGAGGATGCGTCCAACCAGGCCGAAGCGGTGTCCGGCAGTACCGAAACGACGGACAACCCGGCAGCGGAATCCGAAGCACCCGATTCGGGGTCAAGCGAGGACGAATCGGCCTTCGAGGACACCCTGCGGATGTTCGACGAGGCGCTGGCCGAGCAGGAAGCTGTGCACGACGCAGATGATGACGATGCGTTGGAGCAGGTCACCTGGTCGCCCGGTGAGCCCTCCATCGAAGATGCCTCCGGCGAGGAGACTCCGCGGGAATCGAAGAGCGCATCGACCACGCCGGAAACTTCGAACGACGACATCGAATCAACGGAAGAAGCCGAAACCGATTCCGGCGAAAGCCCGTTTTCCCTGGTAGATCTCGATGACGTCCCTGCCGCTGACGCCGGGAGCAACAAGAAGGAAGCCTTGCAGGCACCCGAGGCCCCGGACTGGGAACTGGTCGATTTCGATGCCGATACACCGGACGATGACACCGGGCAAAGCGTGGTCATCATGGACCAGGGCCATCGTGATGAGCCGGTTTCCGATCCAGCGGAGTTCGGCATCGAGAAACTCAGCGCCAGCGAGTATCTGGCGCCCGAGGATACCGGGGACGGTGCCGGGGCCGACATCGAGCCGGTCATGAGTCTGGAAATCGAGCCGATGGAGCAGGCGGTTGCCCCGAGTATCTCGACGGGTACCGACAGTGACAAGCCGGATACCCTGTCCGAAGACGAGGATGAAGCGGTGGTCCGTCGCGTGGTGGTGGTGGCCGCCGGCAGCGGCGAGGAAGCACGATCCAGTGTGCGCGACTTCGTGACGGCGCTGGAGCGGATTCCCGATGCCGTCATGCTGGGCATCATCCACCAGCAGGCGGACGACGACCTCGAGGCCCTGGCGCAGGAGCTCGATGCCATCCATGACGATTTCGCTGTGCATGTCGCGACACCACGGGAGCGGGTCCGACCCGGACAGATGCTGCTGGTGCCGGCAGGCCGCATCGCCATCCTGCGGCGCAGCGGAACACTGGCGCTGTCGGAGGCGCAGGAGCATGCGTTGGCCAGCCCGTCCATCGACCTGAGCCTGACACGCCTGGCGCAGGCATTCGGTCCCGATGTATTGGCCATCGTGCTGGCCGGTGATGCCATCGATGCACTGGCTGGCGCCCAGGCGATACGCGACGGTGGCGGCGCGGTCTGGGCCCTGGATCCGGACGTCTGCAGCGACAACACCATGGTGGCCGTCATCGGCGAGGAGCACCTGGCTCAGCACACCGGTACAGTTGCCGAGTTGGCCGCACGCCTGATCGAGGAAGGATCATGAACAGCCTGCAGACCCGCGAAATCCGGGGCGTACTGATTACCGTCAGCGGCGGCCGCCTGCTGCTGCCCAATGCCAGCGTCAGCGAAGTCATCACGTTGTCATCACCCGAGCCGGTCGTCGATGCACCAGCCTGGTTGCTGGGTCGGGTCGGCTGGCGAGGCTGGCGTGTGCCGCTGATTTCCTTCCCCAGACTGGTGGGCTGGAACGAAGATGGCGGCGCACTGAACTCGCGTGTGGCCATCATCAAGGCCCTGGGCGGCAACGCGCGCCTGCCGTTTTTCGCCATGGTCACCCAGGGCTTCCCGCGCCTGACGGCGCTCAACGAGGATGTCGTGGTTCCCATGGGCGGCGATGAACCACTGCCAGACGGTATCAGCGCACGGGTGATGGTACGCGACGATGAAGCCTGCATTCCCGACCTGGCAGCCATCGAACGGCAGGTTGCCGAAGCCATCGCAATCGCCTGAAAGCCGGAAGTCCAGGCCGCAGCGAGGCGAGCGGCGGCAGTTCGGGCAGCGGGTCATTCACTCACAGGTCGCCGTGCAGCGCCTGCATGGCGGCAATGGCTGCCAGCCCCGCGGTTTCGGTGCGCAACACGCGCGGGCCCAGTTGCAGCGTCTCGAAACCGGCGCCCTGCAAGGTCGACAGATCGCGTTGGCTCCAGCCCCCTTCCGGACCCACGGCCACGCTTGCACGGGCGCTCACCCAGGCGCGCTCGGCCAGACGCGCCCCCGAATCCGGTGACAGCACCAGGCGTTGCGTGTCCTGCCCGGCCTGTGCGGTTATCCACTCGTCCAGAGGCCTCAGCGGTTCCATGAGCGGCAAGCGCGCCCGGCCCGACTGCTCGCAGGCGGATGCGGCCACGGCGCGCCAATGGTCAAGGCGCTTGTCCGCGCGGCGTGCATCGAGACGCACCTCGCTGCGCTCGCTCAGCACGGGCACGATGCGGGCGATACCCAGCTCGGTCGCCTTCTGCACGATCCAGTCCATTTTCTCGCCACGTGCAACAGCCTGCACCAGAGTCAGGGTCAGCGGCGATTCGTTGCCGACCTCGGTGCAGGCGTTCACGCGCACGCGTGCGCTGCGTCGGTCGGAATGTTCGATGATGCAGGCATAATCGCAGCCGTCGCCATTGAACAGCGTCAATGCATCACCGGTGCGCAGGCGCAGCACACGCAGCGCATGGTCCGCGGCGGCATCGGGCAAGGCCAGTTGCGAGCCGGCCTGGAGTGCGGTGTCCACATACAGTCGAATCGTGCGCATGACAGGTGTTCCTGGGAACGGCGGGAATCAATCGGCCCGGAAGCTCGTGGTGGCGGTGTGCCCGGCCCCCTGCAGCACACGCTGCAGGGTGGTGGCCGCGGCCTCGGGGGAAAAATGCCGGCGCACGTTTTCCATGCCGCCGTCGGACAGGCGCCACCACAGCGCCGGGTCGCGATAGACCTCCAGAACTGCTGACGCGAAGGCATCGGCATCCGCGGCAAGGCGCACGTCATCGCCATCGCGCAGATGCATGCCCTCGGCGGCGACAGGGGTGGCCACCACGGGGACGCCGTAACTCATGGCCATGTTGACCTTGCCCTTGACGCCGGCGCCGAAGCGCAGGGGCGCGACGGATACCCGGCAGACATTCATGAACGGTGCGAGCTCGGCCACCCGGCCATGGAACACCAGCCCCGCCCCGGCCAGGGCGCGGCGTGCGGTGTCGGGCACGTCACCCAGCACGTGCAAGACGATGTCGGGCACTTGCTGGCGGATGCGCGGCAGGATATCGCGTGACAGCCAGTCCATGGCGTCGGCATTGGGCGGGTGGCCATGGCCACCGAGGAAGAGCAGGTCGCGGCGCTCCTCGAAGCCCGCGTGACGCCCGTGCACGCGATGGATGTTGGACACGATCTCGATGTGTGCGGCAGGCATGGCGCGCGCCAGAAGATCGCGCTCGACCGGGCTGACCACGAAAGTGACGTCGCAGGCCGCCACCAGCGCCAGCTCCCTGCGGCGCGTGATTGCGGCCCGTCGCGCCAGCCGGGTATCGCTTGCAGCCTCCGCGGCGCGCGCCTCGCGCAGAAAGTGCAGGTCCACGGTATCGAACAGCACCCGGGCCCGTGGCGCGTGCTGCCGCACCAGATCGAGCCAGGTGGCGGCGCTGGCGGCGCGGCACAGCATGACCGCATCGATGCTGGCGCCGTGTCGCCGCAGCCAGCGTGCAAGACCGTCGGGCAGTACCTGCACGCCGAGCGCGCCCAGGCGGTCCACTGCCGGCGACGGCACACGCCCGTCCTCGGGCATGAAGATCACCTGCCAGCCCATGCCGTGCAGCAGCGCGAACAGCTCGCACAGGCGCAGCGAACCGGAATCCCGGGACGGTTCCGGCATCGTGCTGTCGACCACCAGCATGCGACCACGCGCATAACGTCGCAGTGCCGTTTCAATCGGTGATCCTGGCGCGGCATGTGACGCCAGCACATCTCGATGACGGGCCACAAAACGGTCCCGGTTGATGGCCTGGTGGCGCTTGACGCCATGAGTGGTGTCGGTGCCCGCAGTGCCGCCCTCGTCGTGCACCACCAGGCTGTCGGGCGCATACAGTACGCGAAGGCCGAGCGCGCGCACGCGCATGGCCAGGTCGCTGTCCTCGTAGTAGGCCGGTGCGTAGTGGGCATCGAAACCGCCCAGGCGCTCGAAAAGGCTGCGCTCGATCAGCAGGCTGGCCCCGGAGACATAATCCACTTCGCGCCGGAACCGGAATGGCAAGGCATCGCGTCCCTCGAACCTGCCGATGTTGGCTGCGCTGCCATCGCGGTAGAGCAGTCCCCCGGCTTCCTGCAGGTGGCCATCGGGATAGACCAGGCGGCTGCCGGCGATGCCGCATGCCGGTTCCTCGCGTGCGCAGGCAAGCAGGGCGTCCAGCCATCCGGGCTGGACAAGGGTGTCGTTGTTGAGGAAATGCAGCCACCGGCCACGAGCCATCGCGGCGCCGTCGTTGCAACTGGCGATGAAGCCGCGGTTGTCCGCATGCGTGAGCACGCGCAGGCCTTCCACCCGGTGCAGGGCCTGGTCCGTGTCGTCGGTCGAGGCATCGTCGACCACGATCACCTCGAAGGCGGTGTGCGCCCCGTGGCGGGCGATCGCATGCAGACAGGCCAGGGTACGGGCGCGCTGCCCGTAGGCCGGAATGATCACCGAGACTTCGGGAGTATCCGAAACCGGCAGGACAAAGTGCGAGGGCACATCTTCCCGTGGGCCCAGATCCAGGCCCGGGTCGTGACGGGTCGGTGGACGCAGTACCTGGCCGATGCGCACCAGGGTAGCGCGCCATCCGCGATGCGTCAGACTGATGCGGATGCGGTGCAGGCGCTGTTGCCACAGGCGTATCCGCCAGTGAACCTGCCGGTTCCCGTTACCGCCTCCCTTTTGCCCGAACATGGCCCCACCGCCTGCATTCCGATGCGGCATTGTACGGGTATGCCGAGCCGGGCCGCACGTCTCGCAACCATTGCCCGATGGAAGCAACATCGTGTTCGTCCGCGTACACTTGGGCGCTGCGATACCGACGCAAACGTACCTTGAGCACATCCCAACCGACCCGTCACCCGTTTCGTGCCGCCTGGCGCGTGCTGCGCATTCCGTTCTGGCTGGGCCTGGGCTTTGGCCTGGGCTTCGTGCTGCCGTACATCCTGGTCCTCAATGCCCGCGTGCAGGCGCGCTTTGACGACCTGGTGTTTTCGGTGCCCACGCGCGTTTATGCCCGTCCGTTGCCCCTGCGCGCGGGCGAGCCGATGAATCCCGGCACGCTGCAGCTCGAGCTGAGCTTCGCCGGATACACCCGGGACGCCCACGGCCGCGTGCCCGGCACCTGGACGGGAGGTGGCGGTCGCTACCTGATCGCCTCGCGCGGCTATGTCGGACCGGAAGGTGGCGAACTGCCGCAGCGCATCCGCGTGACGCTGGATGCCGGATCCATTTCCTCGGTGACACGCGCCAGTGACGGCAAGGCGATCAGCCTGACGCATCTGGATCCGGCACGTATCGCCACGCTGTACGGCGCGCGCCAGGAAGAACGACGCCTGGTTACTCTGACCCAGGTGCCGCCGTTGCTGGTCACCGGGCTGCAGGCCGTCGAGGATCGCGATTTCAAGCACCACATCGGTATCGACTTCAGCGCCATCGCGCGTGCCATGTGGGCCAATCTGCGTGCCGGGGCCGTGGTGCAGGGCGGTTCGACCCTGACCCAGCAGCTGGCGCGCAACCTGTTCCTGACCCGCAACCAGACCCTGGTCCGCAAGATCAATGAAGCCCTGCTGGCGATGCTGATGGAGGCGCACTACAGCAAGGGACGCATCCTGCAGGCCTACATCAACGAGGTGTTCCTCGGACAGCTCGGCAGCCAGGCGGTGCACGGCTTCGCTGCCGCCAGCGAGTTCTATTTCGGTCGCCGGTTGCAGACCCTGCGTCCGCAGGAAATTGCCCTGCTGATCGGCCTGGTGCGCGGGCCGAGCTATTACGATCCGCGCCGTTTCCCCGAACGGGCACTCAAGCGTCGCAACCGGGTGCTGGACGAGTTCTACCAGACCGGCCTGATCGACGAGGCGGTCCTGCGCCATGCCCGCAGTCAGCCGCTGGGCGTGGTGGCGCAACCGCAACTGGCGCGTGACCGCTTTCCGGCCTTCATGGACCTGGTGCGCAAGCAGATCACGAGTGATTTCGACCAGCAGACCCTGCGCAAGGACGGCCTTTCCATCTTCACCACGCTCGACCCGGCTGCGCAGCTGGGTGCGGAGAAAGCCGTCGGGCGCACGCTCGATGGCATGGGTCGCAAGGGGCGCGATCTGCAGGCCGCGGTGGTGGTGACCGATCCGCACAACGGCCATGTGCTGGCCATGGTCGGCGGGCGCGATCCGGGCCAGCCCGGTTTCAATCGTGCGCTCGATGCCCACCGTCCGGTGGGCTCGATCATCAAGCCGTTCGTGTACCTGGTGGCGCTGGCGCAGCCGGGCCACTGGTCGCTGGCCACGCTGCTGGACGACGAGCCGGTGAACCTGCGCCAGCCCAACGGCAAAGTGTGGTCCCCGCAAAACGACGACCATGTTGCGCACGGCCAGGTGCCGCTGGTCGATGCGCTGGTCAACTCCTGGAACCTGGCCACGGTGCACCTGGGCCTGCAGGTGGGTGTCGGCAAGGTGCGCCGCTTTCTTCAGTCCTTCGGACTTCAGCGGGTCAATCCCAATCCGTCGCTGCTGCTGGGCGCGATTGACCTGTCGCCCGCCCAAGTGGCGCATCTGTACCAGTACCTGGCTTCGGGCGGCCATGCGATACCGCTGCTGGCGGTCGACGGGGTGCTCGATGCGCACGGCAAGACCATCAAGCGCTACACCGTGCGCAGCGGTCCCAGTGACTACCATGCCGCCGTGGAGCTGATCACCTACGCCATGCAGCAGGTGGTCGAGCGAGGCACGGCCAGCGCCATCGTCAAACAGGGTCTGGGCGCGCTGCATGCCGCGGGCAAGACCGGCACCAGCGACGGCCAGCGCGACAGCTGGTTCGCCGGCTTCACCGGCAACCGGCTGGCGGTGGTGTGGGTGGGGCGCGACGACAACCGGCCCACCGGACTGTGGGGTTCCTCGGGCGCGCTGAAGGTGTGGATCGACCTGTTCCGGCACCTGCCCGCCGCGCCGCTCGATGTGCAGCCCGATGCCAGCCTGCAGTTCGCCTGGATCGACCCCCGCACCGGCCACCAGACCGAAGCCCAGTGCGAAGGGGCGCGCCAGTTGCCCTTCATCACCGGCTACCTTCCCACCGCGCACGACAGCTGTTTCTGGCAGCGCGTGCGTGACCTGTTCCGTGATCGCAGCCCGGCGTCGACCCCCGATGTCCCACAACACTGACCGGGCCGGCTGGGTGTTCGCACTGGCCCTGCTGCTGGCCGCCTGCACCCATGTTCCACCCGCACCACCCGCACCTGATGTCCAGGCCATGGTGGCCGATATCGATCTGGCCGGTCAGCGCGATACCTCGCCGCTGCAGGTCGTGCCCTTGCGCGATCCGGGCGTGACGCGCCTTCTGGCCCAGGCCGCACAGGCGCGCAAACAGGGGCAGTTCGCGCGGGCCGCCAGTCTGCTCGATGCCGCGTTGAAACACGACCCCTCGGCGCCGGGCATCCTGCAGGCGCGCGCGGAAATCGCCGTGCTGCGCCGGCATTATCAACATGCCGAAGCCCTGGCACGCCGTTCCTACGCGCTGGGACCGAAACTGGGCAGCTTGTGCATGCGCAACTGGCAGACGGTGATGGAAATGCGTTACGTGGCGCACGATGCGGCCGGCATCGAGGCGGCGCGCAAGCGGCGCGATGCCTGCCGGGTCAAGCCGGTGACGCGCATGTAGCGCATGGCTTGCGGCTCAGAACGAAGAGCCGGGCTGCTTCAGGAATGCCCTTTCCTCGGGCGTCGTGCTGCGGCCGAGGATCGCGTTGCGGTGCGGGTAGCGACCGAAGCGGTCGATGATGGCCTTGTGGCGCCGTTCGTAGTCGAGGTTGTCCGCGGGGGCGTGGGCCTCGAACAGCCGTTCGGCCTGTTCGTGGATTGCCCGCGATTCGCTGTGCATGTAGGGCATGAGCAGGAAGGTACGCTGCATCGGTGCGTCGAGCTGTTGCGGCATGCCGCGGTCGACCGTTTCCTGCGCCAGCACCAGGGCCATCGGATCCTGCGCGAAGGCGCGTGGTGTGCCGCGGTGGATGTTGCGCGAGAACTGATCCAGCACCACGATCTCGGCCAGCCGCCCTTGCGCGCTGCGCCGCCAGCGGAACAGTTCCCCCGCGGCGGCCTGTTCCAGCAGCGCGCCAAAGCGAACGCGCACGGTCGCATCGAAAGCCGGGTCGGCCTTCCACCAGTCTTCAGGTGCGATCTCCCCGAACCAGAAGTCCAGCACGGGCTCGAGGGTGAGCGCCATGGCGGGTTCCTGATGCGCGGGAGGCGCGTTCATGGCGTTCCCGGTTGCACCTGCTTCAGGCCCGCAGCGGCAAGATCGCGGTTCAGTGTCACCAGCGACGGCCCGGTCAGGCGCCGCCATTGCGCCAGCGTGGCGCGCAGGCTGGTCGACAGCTTGCCGTGCGAGGTTCGTGCATCCGGGCCGGGATCGGCGTCGGCGCCGTCCACTGCGACCAGCAGCGTGCCCAGCCTGCGGGTCAGCGCGTACAGGCTGTCGGTGCGGCGCGGCGGCGGGCCGGTGTAGTTGCGCGGGTCATGCACCAGCGTTACGCCGGACACCGTGATCAGCCGTTCGCGCAGATCGGCCACGCGGGCGTGCAGCGCGGGACGGTCCTTGAGCGCGTCCAGTCGCCGGTCCAGCGCATGCACCAGCGGCGCGGCCTGCGCCAGCGCCGCACCGGCGCGGACTTTTTCCGCCTCGACCGTGCGCGCCAGTCGGAATTCGCGCAGGTAGGCGGCCTGCGACAGCTTCACGCGCGGGTCCGGTGCCACGACCAGGGGCTGGCGCAGGGTCTTGCCGTTCACGTGCAGTGTCACGCTGTAGCGACCGGGCGGCGCCCACACGCCGTCGGCGACCGGCTTGCCGGGCCGGCCAGGCCCCTGCGAGGGGTAGCGCAGATCCCACACGAAACGGTGCATGCCGGGCGTGGTGGCCAGGTGCGGCGGCAGGATCACCCATTCCGGCGCGTAGGCCAGCGTGGCGGGGTTGCGCGAGGGCAGCGGGTCGGCGCTGCTGAACCGACGCACCACGTCGCCACGCGCGTCGCGCACGGTCAGCGTCACCGGGCCGTTCACATGCGCCGGCAGCACGTAGTCGATGTAGGCGCCCAGTGGCGGGTTGGCGGCCATCGGCTCGTCCTTGGGGAACGGTGTGCCGGTGAAGCCGGCCGGGCGCACGCGGTAGGCCAGCGCGGGGCGGAACAGGGTGGCGCGACCGGGCCGCACGCCGTGCATCTGGCGCAGTGCGGTCACGTCATCCATGATCCAGAAACCACGGCCGTGGGTGGCGATCACCAGGTCGTTGCCGTGCATGTCGATGTCGCGCACCGAGGTCATCGGCAGGTTCTGCTGCAGCGACTGCCAGTGCGCGCCGTCGTCGAAGGACACGAACATGCCGCGCTCGGTACCCGCGTACAGCAGGCCGCGTTTGAGCGGATCCTCGCGCACCACGTTGACGAAGGCGTTCGCCGGCAGGCCGTCGGTGATCGGCGTCCAGTGTGCGCCGCCGTCGGTGGTGCGGTAGATGTAGGGACGGTCGTCGTCCAGGCGGTGGCGGTCGATGGCCAGGTACGCGACCTCGGTGCTGAAGTGCGAGGGCTCGATGCCGCCCACCTTCGACCACGGCGTCAGCGCCTTCGGCGTGACGTTGCGCCAGTGCGCGCCGTCATCATCGGTGCGCCAGACCAGGCCGTCGTCGGTGCCCACCCACAGCGCGCCGGCCTTCAGCGGCGAGGGCGCGATGGTGTAGATCACGCCCTTGCGCTTGCCCAGGTGCACGTCGTCGGCCGCGGTCACCGGGTCCAGGTTCGGCGGCACGCCGGGGTCGGCGCGGGTCAGGTCCGGGCTGACGGGTTTCCAGTGCGTGCCGCCGTCGGTGGTCTGGAACAGGCGCTGGTTGGCGAAGTACAGAGTGCGCTTGCCGCGTTTGGAGAACGCCAGCGGCAGCGTCCACGCGCGGCGGTAGTGCGCGGCAGGGTAGGCCAGGGTGGGGTCGACGTCGTGGGTCTGCTCGGTTTTTCGGTCGAGCTTGCGCACGGTGCCGCCGAAGACGATGTCCGGGTCGTCCGGATCCGGTGCGATCATGCCGCTCTCGCCACCGGCGGTGATTTCGCGGAACTGCTCCATGGTGATGCCGTCGTAGGTCGTGGTGCGGCTGGGCAAGGCCACCGCGCCCGAATCCTGCTGCGCGCCGTACACCCAGTACGGAAACCGGTTGTCGGTACTGACGTGGTAGATCTGCGCGGTCGGCTGGTTGTACCAGCTCGACCAGGTCTTGCCACCGTTGAGCGTGATCAGAGCCCCCTGGTCCACGCCCAGCATCTGGTGGTCGGGGTTGGTGGGGTCGATCCACATCTGGTGGAAGTCGTCGCCGGTCGGATCGCCCTTGAGTGCGATGAAGTGCCTGCCGCCGTCATCCGTGCGCAGCACGATGGTGTTCATCACGTACACGCGGTCGGGATTTTTCGGGTCCACCGTGAGACGGCTGAAGTACCAGCCGCGCTTCCAGATGCGCAGGTCGGTGCTGACGTGTTTCCAGTGCCTGCCGCCGTCATCGGAGCGGTACAGCCCGCCTTCGCCGTGGAGCGCATCGACCAGCGCATACACCCGGTCCGGCCGGCTGGGCGCCAGCGCAATGCCGATGCGGCCCGGGTGCGCGGGAAAGCCGTGGCCCCGGATCTGCGTCCAGTGGTCGCCGCCGTCGTGCGACACGTACAGGCCGCTGCCCGGCCCGTTGGACGGCGGATACACGCTCCAGGGCGGACGCCGCGTCTGCCACAGCGCGGCATAGATCGTGTCCGGGTCGCCGGGCTTGAAGGCCAGGTCGATGGCGCCGGTGTTCTCGTTCTTGTACAGCACCTTCGTCCAGTGCGCGCCGCCGTCGGTGCTGCGGAACACCCCGCGCTGGGCGTTGGGTCCGTAGGGGTGACCCAGCGCCGCCACGAATACGCGACGGGGATTTTCAGGGTCCACCAGCACGCGGCCGATGGCGCGGGTGTCGGAAAGGCCGATGTGTGACCAGGATTTGCCGCCGTCGGTGGTCCTGTACATGCCGTGGCCCTGGGCGATATCCGAGCGCATGTCGGCCTCGCCGGTGCCCACATAGATCACCTTCGGGTCCGTGGGCGAGACCGCGATATCGCCGATCGAGCCGTCCGGCACCTTGTCGAAGATCGGCTTCCAGGTGCGCCCGGCATCGTCGGTGGCCCACACCCCGCCGTCCACCGCGCCAAACCAGAAATGCCGGCTGTCGCCTGGAACGCCAGTCACTGCCAGCACGCGTCCGCCGCGGAACGGGCCGATCAGCCGCCAGTGGAGGTCCTGATACAGCGAGGCATCGACCGTGCCCCTGGCATACGCGCCGAACGCAGTCAGCGAGGCGGCTGCAAGGACAAGCAAGACATGACGCAGTTTCACGGCGCACTCCGGAGGCGGCAGGGACAAGTCCCCTTTATCCCCCAACCGGGGATCGGGCTCAAGGGCCGTCGGTCATGCCGTGAGGTTCTGGTGCCCCGCTCCCTTTGCATGCAGGGGCCCCGGTCGCGCCGTGGATGCGTGTTTCAGCGCCGTCCGCCCGCTTGTGCCAGCAACACTGCGGTTAGTCCCCAAACATAGTTGAAGAACACCACGAACAGCGGCGTCAGAAGGCCCAGCTCCACCCCGCCGATGCCTTTGTGCGCCTTGAAGGGAAACACCACGAAGCACTGCACGACGGTCGGGCCCAGACTGAGCACGAAGGCACGCGCAAAGGGCCGCGAGTTCAACACGGGCAAAAACAGAAGCACGCCCCAGATGCCGCCCCAGACGATGCGCGGGTACAGCCAGTGCGGGCTCCAGTGCGGCGCAATCGAAACCCCCAGCGCCGCGGTGATGCCCAGCGTGCCGAATGCCCACAGGGCCACACTGTTCATCAATCCGCCCGCGGCACCGGCCCCGAAGTAACGCATGGCATTCTGCAGCATGAGTCTTGCCTCCCAGGGTCAACGTGCGCGCTTATCCTCGCACGAAATCAGCGTGGCGTGGACGCCATGTCGTCTGCGCTTCAACGGTCTCTTTCATTTTCCCGGCTTGCGCGTATGAAGTGCGAAATCCCCCAGAACAGGACCCCGGCCCCGATGCCAGTAAGGGCAAAGAAAAGACCCAGTCCCACGGGGGAACCCCAGAAAAGCACAAAGGCCAGAGCATTCATCGCAGGTTCCTCGGTGGTTGGTGAGGGACGAACGCCGGGTCAGCGCAGCGACCGTCGCTGCGATGCGCGGCATGGCGGTGTTCATTCCAAGGTTAGCGTACCCGAAGTCCGGGAATGGATTGCCGGTTGCTGTCCAGTCTGCGGAGTCGTAGGGCGGGCACCGTCCGCCATTCCCGACAGCTTCCATGAAAACGGTGCCAAGTTCACTTTCCGGGACATTCAGCGCCATGATTCAAACGGGCGTATGTGTACCTGGAACCGTTTTTCGAACCGTTTTTCGCCTTCCTGTGGGATGCGGCCCGGCGGGTGCCGGGCCGATAGGGTTTGGGGACGGCCGTGCCTCGGCCCGGTGAGTGGGTAACCCGCGACGGCGTTATGTGGCCGCCAGAACCCTGGCGATGCACGCTCCTAGACTGCGGACAGGCCCACGCGACGGAACTCAGTAATGCGGTAACCAATCCGCGGATATCAGCATGATCCACCGTCGACGTGACTGGCTGAGGCACGACCGGACTCCATCCAACCGGAGAATTGCCATGAAGTAACTCGTGCCGGCTTGACAGTGAAAGTCATATCAACGCCTGAGTTCAGCCGCCGACAGCCCGCATAGCGGGTTGACGGTCGGCTGCAGCGAACTGTTATGCGGCTGACTCAAGTTGCCAGCCGGGGAAAACCAAAACTGCTGGGTGACAATGAAGAGCGGTGGCCAGCACCTTGGCACGCTCGACGCCCAAGTTGACCCGGCCGGTCTCGATGCTTGAAATCGTGGTTTGCGGAATGCCGCAGAGCGCGGAAAGCTGGTTTTGGCTGAAGCCCTGAAGTTCGCGGATGATGCGAACAGACTCGCCAGGCGTAACCTCCACGCGCTTTTTGGCGGGAACAGACTTGCTCATTTCAGCGCCTCCGATAGTCGTGAGCCGTGACACGTACCACTTGAACCACCATGACGTCCGCTTTCACGGAGTAGATGACACGCCATTGTTCGTTCAGGCGAGACGACCTGAAGCCCTTCCAGTTGCCGGACAGAGCCTCATCATGAAAGCCTCGGATAGCTCGCAGGCCTTGTGGGCCGGAAAGCATGGCAATGTCTTTCCACTTTTCGTATCGCTTCAGAATCTCAAGCGGGACACGGCCCGAAGAGAGCTCCTTGTCGGCTTTACGGAGTTCCAGGATCTTCCACATGCCACATTATGTATAGTACATATATGTACTGTCAAGTGGCCGGAAGCCATCCCTGCCGCATAGACAGCATGACTTTCGCAGCGGCCGGCGCTGACCTCCGCGGGGCCATTATCGCGAGTTGGCGCGGTGCCAGAGCCGCAGGAGCGAGCAAGCGCTACGCTCATCTTTCGGTTTCCCTCGCGGAGGTCAGCATGAACAACGATAGCACCATCTATGTCGGGCTGGATGTACACAAGGAGTCGATCGTGGCGGCGTACGCGATCGGCCTGGGCGAGGTGCAGAGTCTGGGCAATATTGGCGTTCTGCAACGCGATATCGACCGGCTGTGCAAGCGGATGCAGAGCAAGGGTGCGCACGTGGTGTTCGTGTACGAAGCAGGCCCGTGCGGCTATGGTCTGCATCGGTATCTGACGAAGAAGGGATACGCGTGCATGGTGTGCGCGCCGTCGCTGATCGCGCGTAAACCGGGCGACCGGGTCAAGACCGATCGGCGCGATGCGATCAAGCTGGTCAGGGCGTTGCGCATGGGTGATCTGGCGCGTGTCCACGTACCGGATGTGGCGGACGAGTCGATGCGTGACCTGGTACGTGCCTGGGGCGCGGCCAAGCAGGATCTGCGACAGGCTCGGCAGCGCCTGAAATCCTTCCTGTTGATGCACGATGTGCGCTACACGGGCAAGGCCAACTGGGGTCCGGCGCATCGGCGCTGGCTGAGTGAGTTCGTGTTTCCGGCACCGTGGTCGCAGCTCGCCTTTCAGGAGCACCGACAGGCCATCGAGGATCGCCTGGGCCAGTGCGAGCGCTTGGAAAGCGCATTGCGCGAAGCGGCCCCATGAAAACGGTGCCAAGTTCACTTTCCGGGACATTCAGCGCCATGATTCAAACGGGCGTATGTGTACCTGGAACCGTTTTTTAACCGTTTTTTCGTTTTTGAGAACAGGACCCCGGCCCCGATGCCAGTAAGGGCAAAGATAAGACCCAGTCCCACGGGGGAACCCCAGAAAAGCACAAAGGCCAGAGCATTCATCGCAGGTTCCTCGATGGTTGGTGAGGGACGAACGCCGGGTCAGCGCAGCGACCGTCGCTGCGATGCGCGGCATGGCGGTGTTCATTCCAAGGTTAGCGTACCCGAAGTCCGGGAATGGATTGCCGGTTGCTGTCCAGTCTG
>Ga0256829_1000208_pt1 | contig 70809 bp, 68 predicted proteins | sample 131447metaG_FD_185979 | JGI IMG/M metagenome (GOLD analysis project Ga0256829, IMG submission 185979) | Hydrothermal vent microbial communities from Lau Basin, Pacific Ocean - 131-447 | ecosystem: Environmental > Aquatic > Marine > Hydrothermal vents | place: Pacific Ocean: Lau Basin | collected...
ATTATGCTCATTGGCCATTACATTGAAGCCAAAAGTGTTCTTGGTGCTGCAGATGCTCTGGAAGATCTTGTCAAGATGATGCCTAAAAAGGCGATGCGGATCAAACGTGATGGTGCCCTTGAAGCGGTCGATGTGTCGGAACTTCGTATCGATGATGCCATTCTGGTACGCCCCGGAGAGAGTATGCCTGCCGACGGTGTAGTGGAAGAGGGGGAGAGCATGGTGGATGAAGCACTGCTGACCGGTGAATCGAAACCGGTCTACAAAGCACCCGGGAATGAAGTGTTTATGGGAAGTATCAACCTTGACGGTGCACTGCGCATACATATTACAAAAGAGGGAAGCGACAGCTACCTTTCACAGGTGATCGCTCTGGTCAAAGAGGCACAGCAGAGCCGCTCCAAAACACAGGACCTGGCCAACCGCGCGGCAGGTTGGCTCTTTTATGCCGCGGTTGCTACCGGAGCGGTTACCTTTGCTGTCTGGGCTGCCATCGCCTCCCCTATGGATGCCGTATTGCGTGCTGTTACAGTGCTGATCATCGCCTGTCCTCATGCCCTTGGGCTTGCTGTACCGCTGGTTGTCGCCATTTCCACTTCTCTGGGAGCCCAAAAAGGGATTCTGATCCGAAACCGTCAGGCGTTCGAAACCCTCAGAGAGATCGATGCGATCTGTTTTGACAAAACAGGTACCATCACAGAGGGGCATCTTGCTGTCAGCAAATCGGTAGCACTGACAGATGAAAAGGAGATCCTGTCAATTGCCCGGTCTATTGAAGAGAATTCCGAACATATTATTGCACAGGCAGTCGTCAGTTATGCCAAAGAGAAAGGAGCGACGGTATATGATGTCGAATCGTTTACATCATTCCCCGGCATTGGCGCGGAAGCAACCATTGGCGGACGATCGGTCATGGTCGGCGGACCACAGCTGCTGCGTAAAGAGGTACTGCAGATACCTTCTGAAATGAAAGCCTATGAGAAGAGCAGCGCTACAAAGGTATGGGTGGTTGTTGACCACAGGATTGTCGGGCTTTTTCTGCTTGATGATACGATACGCAAGACGTCGAAGCGTGCCATAGCGAGACTGAAGGCACTTGGCATCGAGACATGGATGCTTACCGGAGACAATGAAGCAGTTGCCGCATCGGTAGCACAGATAAGCGGTGTGGACCACTATCGTGCAGGTCTGCTGCCCGATGAGAAGCTCAAAGCAATCAAAGCGATCAAGGAAGAGGGGAAAGTTGTAGCCATGGTTGGAGACGGTGTCAATGATGCGCCGGCCCTTCTGACAGCCGATATCGGTATTGCCATCGGAGCGGGTACGGACATTGCGATTGAGAGTGCCGATATCATTCTGACACAGAGCGATCTGGAGAGTGTGGCAGATGCGGTGACACTTTCGAAGGCGACGTACCGAAAGATGAAAGAGAACCTCTGGTGGGCTGCGGGCTATAACATTGCGGCAATTCCTCTTGCCGCAGGGGTATTGGCTAAATGGGGGATCATCATCGACCCGGCTGTGGGTGCCGTGCTGATGTCAGCCAGTACGGTGATTGTCGCCTTGAATGCACAGCTGCTCAAGTCTGCCTTCAAACCGATGCAAACAGGGCAGTAGTCAGATTATTGAACGCCTACGCAGATGACGCGGTACTTTTTGTGCCTGTCATCGACAAAATATCTGCCCAGATCAAAATCGAAATACCACGCCTCTTTGTTCCCGTCCTTGGTCGCAGACCAGTAGATGCCCTTTTGTATATTCTTGAATGCATGTCTGACCGTCACGCCGCGCCGCGACAGTTCAAGTAGCGAGCGCATCTCCTCTTTTGTAGGCAGGCGCCATTTGGTGTAGCCAAGATACTCAAGCTTCCCGCAGGTCTTGAGAGCATCGTTATAGCTCATCGGCGCAAAGGGTTTGGCATCGTAGTAGATTTTGTGGTGCTTTTTGTCCAGTACGACCTCTTTTTTGTTGTCACGTACAAAATTTTTGTCCACACGGCTGTTGTCGTCACTGGTGTCATAGGCAAAGCTGAAATCGGGCCAGAAACCGCCGTGCAGCAGTGAAAGTATCAAAAGAAACGCAAAGAGATAACGATGCATTGTGCACTCCTTTTTTCAGGAGTATAGCACAGATGAAGCGTTTGGTACAAGTTTAGAAGTGGTACTGCAGGTAGACGGTGTTGTAGTTGCTTCCACCTTTGAAGTGGCCGTATTCGGAAGCACTTTCGAAGACTGCGGAACGGTGGTGTATACCGTAGCCAAGCCAGAGTCTCTCAACACTCTCGCCGAAGATGTCCCCCATATTCATATCGAAGGAGAAGTCGAGATACTGCAGCAGTTTGCTCGACTTTTCACCCGGATCCATATCGACATCTTCGATGTATGTGGTATTGGTAATGTAGGAGATTCCCGTTCCGACTCCAAGGCGGACTCTCCATGGAAGCGGAATGGTATAGTAGGCTTTCATTGCCGCAACAACTTCATAACTGTTCTTTTGTACCTCTGAAGTCTTGTGCCAGACTATACCGGGTGTGAAGTAGATGGAGATGGGCAGGTTGAAAAAGGTGTCTGAAACGGGGTGTCCGTAAAAGAGCGAGACCATACGGTTTTCAAAATCGTCATGGATGACATCACCGACAAAAATTTCTCCCAGGTTGGAGACAGTGGCAAAGCCGTAGGCGAGCCTGATGTAGGGTCTGCTCTTCAGTGATGGTGCAAGCGGTCTGTCTTTGTTACTTTTAAACGCGAACCCAAGCCAGAATTCATCTTGTCTGCTCTCGCTGACATACGGGCTCTTTTTTGCTTCAGCGTTCAAAAATTTCGTCTGAGCTTTGCCATAAAGGTAGAAATTGCTTGCAAGGTGGTACCAGACATCAAGTCCCAAAGAGAGGTCAACCCCTGCGCCAAGAGAAGTTGTGGGCATTGTATCGATGGCACCAAGTCCGTAATAGTAAGTGTTGAAGCTGCTGTTCTTGTAGGTTGCCTGTGCATAGGGAATGAAGTCGAAATCTCCCCAGCCATAGGTGTACTGGTAGTAAAGATTGGCGTAGAAGTTGTTGTGCATGTCGGTCATCGTTTCAACCTGGGCGTAATGCCCTTTGTCAAAGCTGTAGCGTAGCTGTACACCCGGATCATAACCGTCGAGCTGATAGGCATTCTGCTGTGTTTCGGGGATATCTGCCATACGAAGTTTTGTAATGGCTGCAATGGAAAGAGCATTGGTCAAAGGAGCACGGTAGCCGATTTCGGTACCATCCACGTAGAAGTGCTCTCCTTGAAAGTAAAGCAGATGTATGAAATTGGAAGTATTTTCCCTATCTGTCTGCGCAAATGGCGCAGCGTAGGGAACATTGGTACTTCGTATCGCTGCACCGGCACCCCATGCAGTAGCGGGAGTTAGCCTCTCTACAGCAGTCTCTTTTGCCTGTAGCGAGGAGAGCGCAAAAAGGGCACAACCAAGAATCAGAGATTTTTTCATAATGTATGGTTTTCTTTCAAATTTAATCGGAACGGTATTATAGTTAATTCGTATTAATTTTTGCTATATTTTGTGTATTTTGATAGTGTGGTTTTTATGCTGCTTATTTCGGGAAATCATTGCCGAAAGATAAATAATGCCGATAAAAAAGTGTTGTCTGAAGCAGAGATTGCCGCAGACGGTTAAAGTAACTCAAAAAGTTCAAGGAAGTGTTTTGGAATACGGCTTATTTTTCCATGATCCATGTAGACCAGCAGAATGGTCATAGCAAAGAGTTTTTCTTCTCCAAGCCACACTTCCTGTCTGAGTGTGGTGCTGCTGCGTTTGAGTTCGACAAGCCGGCTTTTCACCTCAAGCAGATCACCAAGCTTCGCACTTCCGAGAAAATCGGCGTTAATCTTGCGAACCACAAACCCGCTCTTCTCCCCGCCTGTGGGCAGCATGCCATTGTTAAAAAAGATTTCCGAGCGTGCACGTTCGCAAAAATTGATATAGCGCGTATGGTATACAATCCCGCCCGCATCTGTATCCTCATAATATACTCTTATCTGCATAACTGTTCGCTTTTTGTGTGATTATAGTCAAGATAAACTTCAAAATATCGCTTATTCATTTTATTCGTGAAAAATTTTTGGCATCTTTATACAAAATTATCTATATTTAACCTTTTCTTATTTAAATTAATTATAAAATAAAGCTATGAACTCACAGCGCTTTTATCTCTTTTTACAAAAACAAATTCTGTTGATGATCGGGCTTTCTATGATTCCGGGGCTTGCATATATTCTGCTTGGCTGGATGTACGGTGTAGCAGAGCCGGCTTTAATATGGTATGCGATGATGACAGCGGTTTCCCTTTTCGGATGGAAGCTTTACCATGATTTCAAGCCTGACCTAATGGATGAAGAGAGTCTGGAGATATGGTATAACAGACTTTCACTGTTTTACTATCTTATTTTTATACTTTGGACAGTGATATTCCTTTTCTATTGTACGGAAACCAAATACAATTTGCACTATATTGCTATCTTCACACAAATAGGTGCGTCGGTAGTCGCTTCGATACTACTGGTTTCTGACAAGCGGCTTTTTTTGCCGGTATTACTGTTTATGATGATTCCTCTGATTATCTATTTCTCACTGATTGGGGAGTTGTACGGGTATGTATTGTCTGTCTTTTCTACCATTTTTCTGGGGATTTTACTTTATTCGTCAGAAAACAGTTACCGTCTTATTCAGAAGAATTACCATCAGGCACAGCATGATGCACTGACAGGGCTTTACAATCGACGTTTTTTTGTTGAATATATGGAGCGCCTTATTGCACGTCTTCAGGTTTCAAACAAGTTTGTTTACATTCTGTTGATCGACCTCGATCATTTTAAAACTATCAATGATACATTGGGACACGATATTGGTGACAAGGTACTTCAGGAAGTTGCCGAGCGTATCAGACGTTATTGCGGTCATAGATATACGATTGCAAGGCTTGGCGGTGATGAATTTGTTATTGTAAGTCAGGAGTATGAGAGTACAGAGGACTGTCAGTCTCTGGCTTTCAATTTTTCCGAAACGCTGCTGCAACTGATCAAGGCGCCATATCTCATTGATGATCATCATCTCTATCTGAGTGCCAGTATCGGTATCAATGGTGTGGGAAAACGGGCTATGGATGCACAGCATTTTATTAAAGAAGCCGATATAGCGATGTATGAAGCCAAAGCGCAGGGGCGTGACGGTATTATTCTCTTTAATGATGAACTTTCAAAAAGGGTGGAGCACCATCTTGAGATTGAGCGCAGACTCTATTTTGCATTGGAGCATAATGAGATCGAATTGCGGTACCAGCCGCAGGTAAATAAACATCAGGAAGTTGTGGGATGTGAAGTTTTGGTACGGTGGAACAATCCTGAGTACGGTTTTGTGTCTCCTTCCGAGTTTATCCATATTGCAGAAAAGACAGGACTGATTATTGAACTTGGAAATTATATCCTTGAAGAAGCATTCAAAACCCTTAGGGAATGGAATGCCCGAGGTATCAAACTCAAGCAGTTTTCCATTAACATCTCTGTACGTCAATTCTTCCATACCTCTTTTGGCAAAGAGATTGAAACCCTTATCAAGACCTTTTTGACACAGGAGATGATTTCACAGATTGTTTTTGAAGTAACAGAAACGATCCTTATTGAGGATATTGAACGGATCATTCAGACTATGAAGCGTCTTAAAACAATGGGAATTAGATTTTCTATGGATGATTTTGGTACAGGGTACTCTTCACTCAGTTCTCTACGTGAAATGCCAATCGATGAACTTAAAATTGACCGCTCTTTTGTCAGCCGTCTTGGCAGACATTCGGCAGATGAGCAGATGGTTAAAACCATTTTAACGATGGCAAATATCTTTGGACTTTCCACCGTTTCCGAAGGTGTGGAAACGGAAGAACAGTTTTTGTTTCTGTTGAATAATGGTTCTGATATGTTTCAGGGATACTATTTTGCCCGACCGTTGGACAAGGAACAGTTCGAGACATTTTATATGGAGCACAACGGGAAAGCAAAGCACTTCAAAAGTCTTGCTTATGAAATTTAGAAGCCGCTATTTCAGCGATTGCGCAATTTTGTAAATGGCCATGCCGTAGTTGCTGCTGGCGTTATAGGCCGTCAGCACACGGAAATTGGGCGCACCCAGCCAGAGTTCGTCGTGTGTACGGTTGTGCAGCCTGATGAGTGAGGCAGTGTTGTAAGGGTAGACGCTTTTTGGCTTGATGCCATACTTGGCAAGTATTGTCACAGGGTAGCGGGTTTTGTAGCCGGTTCTGAGCCCTTTGAGGCGTTTGTGCGGATAGCTTGCTTCAACGGCAACAGTTTTACCCCGTTTCCACCCTTTCTGGTGCATGAATTTGGCAATGGAGCCGATGCAGTCTTCGATGTCCCAGATGCTTGCCCCGTCCCCGTCGAAATCGAAACTGAATTTTCTGGCAACCGAAGGGACCTGCTGCACACAGCCCATTGCTCCGGCGAAGGAGCCTTCCAGTTCGGTGATGTCATAGTGGCGTTCTCTGGCAAAAAGAAAAAGGGCTTCAAACTGTTGCGAAAAGAAGCGCTGCATGCGGTTTTTGTGAAAAGCAAGGGTGGCAAGGGCATCGAGGATGTTGTAGTCACCGGTGTAGTTGCCAAAGTGGCTCTCCACACCGATGAAGCCTACGATGTACTCAGGGTCTACATTGTAGCGGCTTGCCGCCTTTTGTAGAGTTTTGGCGTGTTTGTGTGCAAAGGCTCTGGCTTCTTTGTAGGTTGCCTCGTTAACCACATGAAGCTTGAAACGCTCCCAGCTTCCCACTGTGGAGTTCTTTTTGAACTTTCCGGTGTAGCGTGCAAGGGTGTCGCGGTCAAGCTTGGCCTCATCAAGTACGGCAGTGACGTAGCTTCTGGAGAAGTGGTGTTTTGTCACCATCTTGTCTATGAAACGCTGTACGTTCTTTTTAGCAAGGTAGTCGTAGGGAATGGGCGGTCTGTCGTCGTTGGCAAGCAGCATTAGCGGAAGCAGCAGTATCAGTAAAAAACGCATCTTATTCCTTTCTCTCAAGTGTCAGGAGGGCGTCACGGTAGATGGGTTCGTCGATGAAGATGCCGTAGCGTTCATCCATAAAACCATTGTTGCCATGTGATGCCTCTGCTTCAAACCGTGCTTTGATGTGTTCTGCACGGGCAAGAGCTTCGCTGCTTATACCAAATATTTCGTTGGCAATAGCCACCTGTTTTGGGCCCATGCAGGCTTTGCTCTCAAAGCCCATCGTTTTTTCTCTTTCGCACCATCTTCTGAAGGTTTCAGTGTCGTTGTACTCCTGGAACATGAATGAGATGGGATGGATACCGGCCGTTTTTGCATCGACAAGGAACTTGGAGAGGATGTAATCGATGGTGGGGTTGCCTATTTGTACTATAGACTGCGGCAGTCCCAAGGAGGCAAGCAGGTCGAGTATACCGAGATTCGCAACCGTGAGGCGCTCATCTATGCGTAGTGTTGCCAGTGAAGCGAATGCCTCTTTGGTCTCGAGTGAAATATGCAGCTCTTTATCGGGGGCAAGCAGTGTCAGTGCGCGTGCTATTTCAGTCTGGTTCCTTACTTTTGCGACACGCACGGCATCGAACCCGAACTCATTGAGAAATACTATCTCCTCTTCACCGCCTGCATCCAGCGGATTGACACGTACGATGATGCAGCTTTTGCTTGCTTCAAGATGGGAGAGGAAAAGTGCAATATTATGCAGTGCCTCCTTTTTGCGCCCGGGGGCAATAGCATCTTCGAGATTGAGGGTGATCATGTCTGCTTCACTCTTGTCTATGCTGTTGAGATGTTTAAGGTTGAGCGGATTGAGCATCATATTGGAGCGGCGGCGTTGGTGTGGGCAGGGTGCCTTTTTGTCATTGCCGAATGTGGTTGGCAGCTGGTCGAGGTTTTCAAAAATCATACCGATATCATAGCGAAAAAAACGGTAATTTGAGTATAATACTCCACCAAAGATTCAGGAAAATAAATGAAGCGACTTATACTGCTGCTACTGCTGTTAGGCTCCATGCTGTCTGCCCGATCGATGATGACAGCCACTCAGACGTGCGGACTTTTTAATAACCTCAAACACACAAAAAACAACAATCACCTTGTATTGAAACCAGGCAGCAGATATGAAGTGCTGCGTCACCATAAGGGGCAGTATCTGCTTAAGTTTTCCGATGAAAATCCTGCACAGCGCTGGGTTGATGAAGATTGCCTTTCGTCGGATAGAAGATTAAATACTGTAAAGAAGAGAGCGATTTCACAAAAAAATCTGCTGGCACTCAGCTGGCATAACGCTTTTTGTGAAACACACCGTTACAAAAAAGAGTGCAAGAACCCGAGAAACAGCGGCAACTTTACCCTGCACGGCCTCTGGCCGCAGCCGAGGGGAAAGGTTTACTGCGGTGTTCCCAAGCGCTACGTTATCGCCGACAGGGAGGGGAGATGGCAACAGCTTCCTGAACCAAAACTTTCTTCTGAAACACGTGCCAGACTGCTGGAGGTAATGCCGGGAGCGGTTTCCAATCTTCACCGCCATGAGTGGATCAAGCATGGAACCTGTTATGGTGCGGATGCGGAAACCTATTTTACGCATGCCGTCAATCTTGTACATGAGGTACGGAAGAGTACGGTTGCAACACTTTTTCAGAAAAATGCCGGAAAACGTTTGCGTATTGAACAGGTACGCAAAGCTTTTGAACAAAGTTTTGGACAAGGAAGCGGAAGCCGTATCGAGTTACGCTGTAAAAGAGGGCTGATTACTGAAGTGTGGCTGCATCTTGGCAGAAGTGACGGTATGCTGGCACGTGCACTTACCGAAGGCAGCAGGGTCAACAGCCGCTGCCGCTACGGCATTGTAGACAGGGTAGGGTATGGCAGATAAACACGATGTGCTGGAATCTCTCAAACACAGTAATGTCTTTCTTACCGGTGGTGCGGGAACAGGAAAGAGTTACATTACCAATGAGGTGATTGATGACTACCGAAAGCGTGGCAAACAGGTGGTATCGCTTGGTTCGACAGGGGTAAGTGCAGTCAACATAGGCGGTTTTACCGTGCACAGTTTCTTTGTCTTTGGCATCGCTTCAAACTTTGAGGAACTGGCACAGCAGGATAAACGTGCCAAGAAACGGCTGAGTGATCTCAAAAAGGTGCTCAAGGCAACCGACCTCATTATCATCGATGAGATTTCAATGGTCAGTGCCGATCTGCTTGATATGATCGCCTATCGTCTGAATGCCTACGGCTACCTTGGCAAAGTCCTGTTCGTTGGAGATTTCTTTCAGCTTCCGCCGGTGCAGCAGAGTCGGGCTGGAGGAGATATTTTTGGTGAGAAGCTCTACGCCTTCGAGTCGCTGGCGTGGGAGCGGTTCGATCTGACCGTCATCGAGCTGACGCAGATGAAACGGACGCACGATGCGGAGTTTACGCATATCCTCTCCAAGGTACGCATGGGTATTTGTGACGAAGAAGTCAGTGTCTATATGCACCGGCTGTGGAACAATGAATCACTTGACCCGGAGCCAACCTATCTCTTCGGGCGCAATGCGGAAGTGGAGCGTACCAACCGAGCCAGGCTCAATGAACTCGATACCGAAGAGACGATCCTTTTTGCCAATCTGGAGAAGTTTGGCAGTGTACATGAAAAGAAGCTGGAAGGGTGGAAGAAACTGCTGCCCATTTCAGAACAGCTCACCCTCAAAGTGGGTGTACCCGTACTTTTTACGGTTAACAAGTGGGGCAAGTTCGTTAACGGTGAGAGAGGTGTGCTGCATGCGATCGAGGAGGACCACCTCATTGTCGAAAAAGAACATGAATTTGTCCGCGTCGAGCGGCACGATTTCGATTTGCTTGACATGGTGGTACATGAAGATGGCCATGTCGAACAGGTCTCTCTTGCGACACTCTCACAGTTTCCGCTCAAGCTTGCCTATGCGGTGACGATCCATAAATCTCAGGGGATGAGCATCGACAATCTGGTATGCAACGTCGATAACATCTTTGCCCCCAGCCAGTTTTATGTTGCCATCTCACGCGCCATCGACCCCAAACGCCTCAAAATAGACTTTGGCCGCGGTAACCTGGCTCATTATCTGCAGCGTGTCATCCATGTTGATGAGCGGGTAGTCGATTATTACCGGAAGATGCAACTGGAACCCTGAGAGAGCGAGATGCCAGTGCTGTTGTTTTGGCCGTGCCAACTCTGCTGCTTATTTGTGTTTGCCGGTCACGATACGGACATTGCCAGCCTGTCGGATGGTGAGGTGCTGACCCTTGACGATCACGATATCCCCGTCAAGTTCAAGCATATTGTAGTCATTGTCAAGATTGATCGTCAGGGATGGGGGAACCTCTCCATAAAAACTGCCGAACTTTTTGACAAAACGCAGCGGTGTGAAGATGAAGAAACGTGTGGTGCTCATGAGCATAAAGGGAGTCATGATGAGGTGTACAGGAAAAAGGAAGAGTACGGCAAGGATGTATTTGGCAATGCCGTGTTTGAGCCAGCCGAAGCGAAAAGTTTCGGAGAGGAAAATGTGCTGCAAATCTCCCATGTTGCCTGCCGAGAAGAGAAACAGCTCGTCATTGAGTTTGAAAATATGGTGTTTTTGTGTAGGCAGTATTGTGCCTGCAGCCAGCATATCGAGTACCCTGCCGATAGGGGGAGCTTTGTGAATCTTGGCAACGACATTGAATGAGCCTGTAGGGTTGAGAATAAAGACCGGTTGTTTTTGGAGTGTATGCAGTTGTTTGAGCACGCGCCGGATAGTACCGTCCCCGCCGTTGATGATAACATAGTCGTAGCGTTCAATATCGTGGTGTGCGGCAAGCTCGGATGCATCTATATTGTCAATGGTAAGTCCGTCATGCTTTAGTGTTTTGCCAATAGATAAAATGTGCATCTGTCTCCCTTATCTTCATTGGCTATAATTATAGCCATGAAAATTGAAAGCGAAGCGGCGCTCGATGAACTTGTCATCTGCCATAAATGCCATACTGTACATAAAGAGATCCCCATTCAAGACGGTGCCAAGGCATGCTGCAGTGAATGTGGCAGTGTACTCTACCGTTACGACAGCAAGCTGATCGATCATGGGCTGGCACTCAGTCTTACCGCACTGATCTTCTTTTTTGTGGCCAACCTTTTCCCGCTTGTCAAAATAGAGATACTGGGACATACACAGTACATCACACTGACGAAAACCTTTTTAAGTCTTTTTCAAAACGGTTTTTACATTGTCGGAATGATGTGTCTGTTTCTGATCTTTCTTTTTCCGCTGCTGATTATGCTGCTCTATTTTGTGATCTTTGCCATATTGAAATTCAAAGGATCTCCCCGTCTGCTCAAGGAACTGCTTATACTGCTTTCGCATCTGAAGCCATGGAATATGAGTGAAATTTTCCTGGTTAGTATTTTTGTTGCACTGGTTAAGCTGATAGGTTATGCGCAGATTCATATGGGTATTTCTTTCTGGGCACTTGCGGCCTTTGTTCTGCTTGATATCTACTTAAATCAGCATGTACATATTTCTGAGATCTGGATGCTCAGAAGACGTCATTACGGGAAGGAAGGGGCTCTTGATGGAAATTGATGAGAATAAACTGTTACGCTGTCCCGTCTGTGAAGCAGTCAATATTGACAAAGGAAAACACAACCGCTGCCGCCGATGTGGGTCGCATATTTACAAACATCACCGTTTTAGAACGGAAAAGAGCTGGGCGTATCTCATTACGGCGATCATTGCCTATATTCCGGCCAATATCTATCCGATGCTTATTACCGAAAAGTTTGGTCATGTTGAGGAGAGTACGATCTTTGGAGGGGTTGTCTACCTTTGGGAACACGGCTCCTACCCTATTGCATTGATCATTCTCTTTGCCTCCATCATTATTCCTATTCTTAAATTTATTGTTTTGATTTATTTGCTAATTAGTGTAAAATACCCCATTGGGAAAGAGAAGAAGATTAATAAGCATAAACTCTACTATCTGATGGAGATTATCGGTCCCTGGTCGATGATCGACGTTTTTGTCGTCGCGATCCTTGCTGCGCTCATTCATCTTGCGAACATACAGATCATTGCCGGCACAGCAGCTACGGCTTTTGCTGTGTCGGTCTTTTTCACGCTGCTTGCCGCGCAGGCGTTTGATACCCGTTTGATTCAGGCATACAAATAATACAAGGAAGAAACATTTATATGGGAACACATATACCTGAAGTGGAAGAATCTACGAAGTTCAACTTTTTTACCTCCATTTGGATCGTACCGCTGATAGCGCTGGTGATTGCGGGATGGCTTGCCTACCAGTATTATGATCAGCGTGGGCCGGAAATACGTATTATTTTTGAAAAGAATGAAGGCCTGGTTGCAGGACAGAGCCAGATCAAGTACCGTAATGTGCCGGTAGGAAAGGTCACGGATGTGCGGCTTGAACAAGATGGTGAAGGGGTGGTTGTCGTTGCCCGTATGAACAAGGATGCAGTTGAATTTTTGAATGAGTATGCCAAATTCTGGATCGTCAAACCTGAATTCGGTTTGACGGGTGTCACAGGACTGGATACGCTGATTTCGGGTACTTATGTGCAAATGTACTCCAAAAAGGGCGGGAAAGAGTTTAAAAAAACATACCATGGGCTTAATTATGCCTATCGTGCCAATGAAGGGGGAAAATATTTTGTGCTTAAAGCTGAAAAGGGGGACAGCTCTGTCAAAAAAGGGACACCTGTTTACCTGCAGAATATTGAAGTGGGCAAGGTAGAGTATGTAACGCTGGGTCTTGATGATATCAGTGTCGATGTCATCGTTTTTATTGACAAACCCTACGTACCCTATGTGCATACGGACTCGAAGTTCTGGGTACGTGAGGCTGTCAGTGCGACGCTGAACAACGGCAGTCTCGATATTGATGTGGCACCGGTGCAGGATCTTATTCAGGGGGCTATTGAATTTTCCAGTACCGGAAAGAATGAGAAGGCAAAAATACCTGATACCTTTATCTTTAAACTCTACCCGAATAAAAGTGAAATTTCCAAACAGCGCATTGGAAGCGGTACGCCACACAGGGAACACTTCGTGCTTAAAACGAAACACTCCATTGCAAATTTGCATATTGGCGCACCGGTACGCTACGAAGGGTTCGGTGTGGGTAATGTCGTCGATGTGGCACTCAATTATGACAGTGAAACACATCTGATGGATGGGCGTGTCCATGTTGAGATCGATACATCGGTTTTTGCGGACAGTAAAGAAAAAAATGATACAGGCGTAGCCAATTTCTACAAAGCTGTCAGAGAAGGAATGCGTGCACATATTGCGCAGCTCAATCCGATAACCGGCTCGCTCTATGTCAAACTGGCATTTGATAAAACAGAGGATGATAATAACGATACTATTACCAAAGCGGGGCGTTTTGCCTATCTTCCTACCGTTGACTATACGCCAAGTGATATTATGCAGAGTATTTCGGGTATTTTGGAAAAACTGGAAAAACTGCCGCTTGAAAAGCTGGTAGATACACTGCAGCAGACCATAGAACAGAGTCAGAAACCCATTGCCCATGCCGATGAGGTATTGGTCGACCTTAAAAAGAGTGTTGATGCACTCAATGCCATGACTGCCAAGAAAAGTTTTGCCAAAATGCCGGATCAGGTTGATGCGGCGCTTAAGGAGCTGACACGTACACTGAAGCAGGCACGAAAAACCATCAAAGGTTACGACAGCCATTCGCTTGTGACACGTCAGATCAGTGCCACACTGAAAGCAGTCAAAAAGACCTCCGACGAGATGGATCGTTTCCTCAGAATGCTCAACCGTAAACCAAATTCACTGATATTCGGAGATAAATAATGCGTACTGCCTTTTTTGCCCTTTTCTTGATGCTACTGCTTGGCGGCTGTGCCGGCAGTGGAAACTACTATATTCTCTCCAACCCGTCACAGCCTGTCCATGTACGTCAGACGCATACGAGTATTGGGGTTGAGACCGTAACGGTACCAAAGTATCTCTTCAAGCGTGATCTTGCTGTGGCAAAGTCTGCCAACCATATTGTCTTTCTTTCCGGTGCCCAATGGGCTGAAGATATGGACGAAGGACTGACAAGGCGTGTTGTGACATATCTGCAGCATGCACTGCACAACCCCGATGTGCATGCCTATCCGTGGGGTGTGGAACAACAGCCCAAACGCATTCTTAACATTGCCATTTCGCGCTTCATTGCCCAAAACGGCAAAGTCTATCTTGACGCTTCCTGGAGTCTTGAAGATACCCAAAGCGGCCGCAGCACTTCACACCTTTTCAGTACTTCAGTCGAAACAGGCGGCAGTGATGCAGAGCATATTGTAGCTGCAATGGACAGGGCATTCGGACGCTTTGAAGCAGCACTGGCACGCGGGTTGAAGTAGTGACTGGATACATACGGCTGCTTTACAGGCTGCGATGGCTTGTGGCACTGGGAGTGCCTTTGGTTGTCCTTTTCCTCTCAAGTTATCTGAAGCATCTGGAGATTGACGGTTCCTACCGTATCTGGTTTGAAAAGGATGCCCCGGTTCTGAAAACCTACGACAACTTCAGGAACGCATTTTCCAACGATGATGGAGTAACGATCATTTTCCGCGATCCAAACGGCATCTTCAACCAAAAAGCGCTGGGTACAGTAATGCGTATTACCGAAGCGCTGTGGGATATGGATCGTGTCGACAGGGTAGACTCAATTACCAACTACCAGTATGTACATGCCGATCCGGCACATCCTGACGAAGTACTGGTTGATGATTTCATTGACGATATTGATGAAGTCAATGCCTCCTACTTGGCCGATAGAAAGCAGATAGCCACAAATGACTCCATTGTTGTCAACAGCTTTGTCTCCAAAGATGGCACAACCACGATGATCTTTGCCCGTCTGGAGCCTGATGCCAATGAAGAAGGGAATGTCTCCGGAGAGATCATGAAGGCGGTACATGCCATTGTCGACCCCGAAGCGAACAGAACCGGCTATAAATTTTGGCTCAATGGCGGTCCTGCCATTACGCAGGCGTTTGTGGAGATTGCCGGCAATGATGCCGCCACCTTTACACCGTTGGTACTGCTGATTGCAATGGTACTGCTTTTTGCGCTTTTCAGGCGTGTCAGCGGTGCGCTCATTCCAGTGGGTGTGGTACTCTTTACCTTTCTTGCTGTCATTGCTATTCAGGTGCTGCTCGGCTACAAACTCAACAACTTTACCGCCAATATCCCTGTCTTTATTATTGCTATAGGTATTGCTGATGCCGTACACATCTATAGTGTCTGGCGTATGCAGCGGCAGGCGGGCGAAGAGAACTACCGTGCGGTAGAAATGGCTCTTTCCAAAAACTTCCTTCCTATTTTTCTTACATCAGCTACAACAATGGTGGGCTTTGCCACATTGGCACTCTCCAAAGTTGTTCCCGTTGCTACATTGGGTATTGCCACGGCAAGCGGTGCACTGCTGGCCTTTCTTATCTCAGTCACCTGGATGCCTGCTGTTCTTTTTCTTTTGGCACGTGCTCATACACAACATGAACCGCAAGAGAAGCAAAGGAGTGTGCGCCCTGTACGTTATGGTGCGTTCATTGTCAGGCATAACAGACAGATCGTGCTGGTTTCCGTCGGGATAATGCTGCTGTTGGGTGCAGGATTATGGCGTATCAAGGTTGACAGCAACACTATCCGCTATTTTGACAAGAAGGTGGAGATACGGAAATCCTCTGAGTTTAATATGGCGCACCTGACCGGGCCGATGTCCTACACGCTCATTATTGACAGTGGTAGAAAAGACGGCATCAAAGATCCGGCATTCCTCAAAACAGTTGAGCGTTTCAGCATGGTATATCAGAAGCATTTTCCCCATGATGTGCGCCATATCAGTTCGCTGCTGGATGTCATCAAGCGGTACAATAAAATCTTCAACGCTACCGAAACGGTACCAAACAGGCGTGATCTCATCGCCCAGTACTTGCTGCTTTACAGTACATCGCTCAAACCGGGCATGGAGATCACTGACAAGATCGATTTCGACCAGCGTAAATTCCGTATTACGGTGCTGACTAATATTGTCGATACGAGCAAAGACCTTGAAATGATACATTTTGCGCAGCAGTGGTGGGCAAAGACACCTTACACAATGGAGATTACCGGGCAGACGGTGATGTATGCCTTTATGCAGGATGATATCACCGACACACTTATCTGGTCGCTCTCTCTGACGCTGCTGATCGTCTCGGTGATGCTGCTGGTGATCTTCCGGCGGGTGAAGCTGCTTTGGATTTTGATGCTGCCAAACATCCTGCCGGTTGTGCTGGTGCTTGGTGTTATGGGATGGCTGGGGCTGACCATTGACATGGGGGTGGCCATTGCAGGAGCGATCATTATCGGTGTTGCAGTGGATGATACGATCCACTTTCTTGCCAAATATTTTGATGCACGTAAACGGGGGCTTTCGATGGTTGAGAGCTTTGATGAAGTGCTGCAGTATGCAGGCAGGGCGATTCTTTTTACGACAGTGGTACTCAGCTTCTCTTTTGCCGTCTTTCTCTTCAGCGACTTCGTACCCAACCGAAACTTTGGTATTGTTACCGCTGTCGCACTGGCAATCGCACTGCTTGCAGACCTGTTGCTGCTGCCGGCATTTTTAAGTATGTTCGATACGAAAAGCTATACTGTCTCAAAAGAATAAAATTTCTCTTGCCGTTACCATGGGTGTCACGATAGTACCCTGAACAATAAAAAAACTTATTATATCATAGAAAAAGAAATACTTATAATATATCTTGTGCTATTATGTGGCCTTTATACCTGTACCCGGACAAATGAGGGGTGCGGTACTTGAAAATTACAGGGTGCGTATTTGCGTTCCTTTATGATATGTTAAAAACAGGAGGAGAAAAACAATGAAAAAATCTATTTTAACGGCAATGGCAGGAGTGATACTGACTGGAATGTCTGTCTATGCGGATGACCCAAAAGCACGTGCAATCATGGAAAAGGTCGATGCACGTGATGACGGCAAGACAATTGAGCAGGAGATGAAGATGACGCTCATTGACAAACGCGGTAAAAAGCGTGTGCGTGACATCAAGTCTTACGGTAAAGATTATGGCAAGGACGAGTATAAGGTCATGTTCTTCAAATCACCGGCAGATGTACGTAATACAGGCTTCCTGACATATGATTATGATGATGCAAAAAAAGATGACGATCAGTGGCTTTACCTTCCCGCACTCAAGAAGGTCAAGCGTATTCCAAGTTCGGACAAATCATCCAGTTTCATGGGCTCTGACTTTTCCTACTTTGATATGACCGACAGAAATCTGGAAGATTACGACTTTAAACTTCTCAAGGAAACAAGTGTCAGAGGTCACAAAGCATGGATGATTGAATCGCTGCCGCGTACGAAAAAGGTAGTGAAGGAATCAGGTTACCGTAAAAGCATCGATATTGTCAGAGAGGACAACTATGTTGTGGTACGTTCCATCGGTTTTATGAAAAACGGCCGAAAGAAGTATATGGATATGATAAAGCTGCACAGGCAAAACGGTATCTGGGTGACCGATGAGATAGCAATGACAACCAAAAAGGGAAAAAAGACACTGCACAAGACAGTGTTGCAGTTTACCGATATCAAACTCAACAAACCCATCAGCGATAGCATGTTCAAAACACGCAGACTTGAAAAGGGACTGTAAGCAGTGCGCAAAGTGTGGTTGAAAACGGTACTCTGTCTTGGAATGATAGACAGTGGCGCTTTGGCGGAAGAGAGCCTTGATGAGACAATGGAAGGCTTTGACGATACGCCGGTGGTACAGCAGGACGTTCCTATGGAAAAAGCGGTGGAATCCGATACTCTAATGGCAGGATTTGATGATGAATCGGGCGCTATGGAAGGGGAGGGTGATGCCCAAGATGAAAGTATGGAAGCGTTTGAAGATGACGAAGAAACATTGGATGCAAAGGGGGGAAGTACTGCTGAAAAAAGCACTTTTCTTCCCGCGGGTCTCAGTGGAGAACTGACACAGCAGTTTGCTTTCTCCTATAATAAAGACAAGCCGAAAAACCTCTTCTCTTCACTGCGACAGACCCTTTTTCTTGACTATGAGCACACTTTTGAAAACGGTGTAAAAGTAAAAATCAATGCAAAAGCCTTTTATGACGGGATGTATGATGTCAAAAAGGCGGATTATACACAGGAAGAGCTTGATTCACTGCGAACAGAGATACGTCTTTACGATGCTTACCTGGAATGGAGTTTCAATGACCATTTTGATGCCAAAGCAGGGCGTCAGGTAGTGGTCTGGGGACGCAGTGATACCATACGGATTACCGATGTGCTTAACCCTTTGGACAACCGTCGTCCGGGCATCGTCGATATTGAAGACCTGCGCCTGCCCACGACTATGCTGCGTTTCGATTACAGTATCGGTGACTGGCGTATTACACCCATTGTTATTCTTGAACAGCAGTTTACACTCAATCCGCCTTACGGGTCGATCTATAATCCGCTGCCTTACGATGCAGAGCTGTATCGTGAATATGGATTGCGCCTTCCCTATATCCCCCGGCAGGAGACATATCGTGATCCAACATTTGCCGTTAGCATAGGTGGTGAATTCCCCGGATGGGATATCAGTTTTTATGCTGCACATATCTATGACGATATCGGGTATCTCAAAGAACAGGGCAATATTTTTTTTCAGCCGGGGGTAAAGATTTACCATGATAAGGTAAATATGTTCGGTATGGCACTCAATGTGCTTTCTGGTCCCTGGCTTTTCAAAACGGAGTGGGCTTATTGGGACAAACTGCGCTTTACCGCTGTCAATGACAAAACTTTCAACCGTATTGACGGACTTGTCGGCTTTGAATACAGCGGTATTAGTGAAACGACGATCAGTTACGACATTGCTGTCCGGCATTTCATGGAGTATGATGACAGGCTCGGTGTGAAAAGTATGCCAAACCCTCTCTATCCCGCTTACAGCAGCGAGTCAACGATTCCCCTTGCGCCTATCGAGAAGAATACCTATCAGCATGCTTTTCGTATAAGATCAAACTTCATCAACGATACACTGCATTTGAACTATCTGCACACACGTTACGGTTTGGGACTTGAGAAGGGCGGTTTTCAGCGTGCGTGGGTCAAGTATGATATTGCCGATGCCATTAACACGGAAGTGGGAGTTGTCGATTATTTCGGCGGTACACCGCTTTTTGACGAAGTCAAAGATGAGATGCTTTTCTTTATGGATATCTCTTACAGTTTTTAGTGTTTCTTTCGTTTAGGCAGGCTCAAACGGTAGCCCTGAGAAGGGATCGTCTGAATGAATTTGTGTTTGAGTTTTTCTCTAAGGCGTCTGACCAGTGTCCGTAATGTATTGGCTGTGACAGATTTATCCGGCCAGAGGTATTGTTCTATGGTATAGGTGTCGACGATTTTGTTTTTGTTTTGCAACAGCAGATAGAGCAGAACTCCCTCTTTCTGGGTAAGATGTATGGGTTCATCGCAGCAGAAAAGGGTTTGTGTCGTTTCGTTGAAGCAGTACTCTTCATCGAGGATGAGATGGTCTGGATTATGTGTTTTATAGTCATTTTTTTTATGCATTCGCTGAATTGCGATCTTCATGACAACACGCAGTTCTTCCCGGTTGAAAGGTTTTGAAAGGTAGGCAACGGGATCAAGCTTGATCGCTCTGTCAACATTGTAATCATCCATATGCGCGGTCAGAAAAATGATCTGTGTTTTGGGGTGCTGTTTCAGGATCACTTCGGCAAGCTCAATGCCGTCCATTTCCCCTTTGATACAAATATCCATCAAAATAATATCGGCAGTATGTTTTTCAAGAAGATTGAGTGTGGCTTCAGCACTGGAGCATATGCCTATGACATTGTAGCCAAGCTTGTTGCTTACAAAACTTTCAATCTCCATGGCAACAATGCTTTCGTCCTCTACAATTAAAACGCTGATGGTACTCATACTTTGAACCTTATGGTGTATTTTGTGTGTTTTTCGCTATCAACCTGCATACTGCCTTCGAGCTGATCGTATATCAATGCATGAATCAGCTTGAGACCAAGACTCTTTTTATTCTTGTCAATAGTGTACCCGCTGCCGTTGTCTTCGATGATAAGCAGATACTCTCCTGTTTCTTCTTGATAAAGCGATACACGTATAATACCTTGTCCATTTTTAAAAGCATATTTGTAGGCATTGGTGACGAGTTCATTGATGACAAGACCGATATAGACAGCCTGTTTCAGAGGAATATTGTGTACGTCGATATCGCTTATAACTTCGACACGGTACCGGGTGTAGCTATAGCTCTCAGAAATATCGTAAAGCAGTGCATCGATGTAGGTGGCGATATTGATGTTTTCAAGATCGTCTCCGGAGAGCAGCATTGAGTAGGTTTTGGCAATGGTATTGATGCGGTGTTCAAGGTTGATGAATTTTTCCTGTATTTTGGGATCTTCTATTTCATCGTACTGCAGCCGTATCATCGAGAGAATGATCTGCAGGTTGTTTTTGACACGGTGATGTACCTCTTTGAGCAAAAGTTCCTGTGTATGCAGCGAGTGCTTGAGGGCTTCGGTCTTTTTTCTGACCTCTTCTTCTACGAGTTGTGTTCTGTTGAGTGTCTCTTCAATCAACTGTTTCTCTTTCTGCTTCTTCTCTTTTTCCAAAATAATGTACCTGTCGGCAAAGGCAAGAGAAAGGATGAAGGCTTCTATGACGGTAACAAGAATCAGAGAATTGTTGAAAAAATCGACAAGGAACGTGGTAATGCCCAGTGCATCGGTAATGAGAAATAGATAGGCAGGAAAAACAAGTGCAAAGCCCATTATGAAGAGTCTTGCCTGTGTATATCCCTTTTTATAAATGATCACACCGGCAAGGAGTTGATAAAAAACAAAAAAGGCACCCGTTACGATCACTATGGAGAGTGCAACACTGCTCTGTGGATGAGAGAGTATGATCTCAAGGAGGATTAATAGAATAAATCCTTTATAGGTTTTGTCAATCCACGGTACCTGTCTGGTGTTGAGAAAATAAATGGCAAAGAGTGCGGAAGTGACAATGAGTGTACCGATTTTCAACAGTACAATCTCCAGGTCTATAATTACGAAAGTCGGCGGAAAATAGATTTTTGTCAAACCGATATAGGTGATCTGCTGATAAAGCAGGGTAAAAAGATAAAGACCATAGTAGAAGTAGCTTCTGTCCCGAATATAGAAGGAGATTAAAAAAGCATAGAGCATCAAGGCAAGGACAATACCGATGAGCAGAATATCGAATGCCTTGCGGTACTTGTCACTATGGAAAAAGGTTTTTGAATCTTCAAGGAGCAGTTTGAACGCTACCGGGCTGTAGGTTGAGTGAACGGAAAGATAATAGGTTCGGGTGCTGTGCGGCGGCACGGTAAGGGGTAGATGAAAAAAGAGAGTATTGTATGTGTTGTCAAGATGCATTAATCCGGTTCTCGTCACGATTTTGTATGTTTGACCGTTATACAGTACAATATCTTCCAAGAGTGAAGAGGTGGGGATGAGCAGTCGCTTTACCGGTCTGTCGGAATGGTTTTGTAGCGTAAGTTCTATCCAACTGCGTTTTTGGGTAATACCAAGGTTGAGTACCTCTTTGTTATATGGTTTAAATTTGTCTGATTTTATGAGTGAGTCAAGTGTTGCATTGTCATCCGTAACAGCGACACGTGTGTAGGGTAAAATGGAATGGCCGTCAGTGTGTTCTATGTCGATTGCTTTAACATCGGCAAAGAGTATGGTCTGAATGAGTAAAATGAACAAAAGAACCCAGTGCTGCTGCCAGTTTCGTATCATAAGACTCTCTTTGCGTTGTATTTTCTATTTTAGCATATTCTCGGAAAAAACTGTAACCCAACGGTGCAAACAGATATTTATGGGTACGTAGCAAGCTGTTATGAAGCTGAAGGAGGGGAGAGTAGCAACACGATTATGCTACAATTATCACATGAAAAATAACACACATCTTTTTATGAATCATTTTTTAGTAAGCATAAGCAGCGTGATGGTGCTCGGCATTGCACTACAGGCACAAACAGAACCGCACAAGATTTATGAAGTACCCAAAGCTGAAGTGATCTATAAGATCAGTGGCGGCGGCTCACTTGCCGAAGATGTCAACCTGACGCTTGAAGGAAACGGCAAGCTACGTTTCCGTGACTGGGGTGCCGTAGAACTTTTCGAAACGAACGTAACTGAAAAGGTGACCGGGGCACTGCACTATATTGACCACAAACTAAGCTGTATCAAACGGGAGTCCAATGAAATTCTCGATGTGGATTTTAAAACCAAAAAAATACGTAAACGGCCATTGCCAAAAGGCAAGAAAGCACGCGATATTACCAAAGGGCTCAGCAAAAGCGGACAGCAGCTGATGATTGCCAATGTTGTATGTGATATGTGGACAGCGAAGGGAATCAGTAAATGTATTTATAAAGGGATTCCTCTCTTTACCGAGTATCGTGCAATGGGGCTGTATTACAAAGAGGAAGCCACCTCTGTAAGATTTGATATCAATAGCAGCAGTACATCCAAATGCAGTGTCCCTAAGTATCCTGTGGAGAAGATGGCGCTCTTTGCCGCTCACTTCAAAACCCGGCATGTCAAAATCCCGGATACATTTTCCGACCGTATGCTTGAAGTGATTTCCCTGCTGAATGCAAAAAATACGGATGAAGAAAAACTTCCCAGAAAAGAGAAAGAGCGTGTTATGCACGTACTTGACCACCCTCTTTTTGAAAGTCAGAAAAAGTTGCTTCCCAAACTGCTGCAAACGATGAAAAAGACAAGAGCGTGTCTTGCCACTGCCGCAAACAGTGAAACGGCCAACAGCTGCCTTGATGAAATGCTCTCTTTAAAGCACTATTTTACAAATGACAAGCATAACAAAATCGTCTCATGGGAAAAAGAAAAAAACAGGGTACTTGACCGTTTTGACAGGCATATTACTTTTCTTGAATCGCGTATGAACTGTGTACGGAGCGCCCAGCACTTCAGCGATCTTACAAGATGCATGAAGCCATAATGGTATCCAAAGAGAATTTTCACTCATTAATATAATTGTATGTCAAGGTCTTGAATCAGGTATGTGAGAATCGAGCAGGAGTTGACTTCTGGATGAAGTGATTGTAGGATTTAAGGGTAGATGTAAAAAACCCGGACGGTATCCGGGGTGATGCAAAAAAGAAGTATTACAGCTCAGGCGGATGAATGCGGGTGAATTTCGTACCTTCAAGCGAAATATTTGCCATAAGACCTTTGTTGTTGAAGACAAAAGCGTAAATAGGTTTTTCAAAGCTGATAGAACTGATGTCCATTCCCTGCCCCCATTTAATGAGTGCAACTGAACCGTCTACACCGACTTGCCAGCCGTTGCTTCGCATGAACTGGTCGAGTGCAAACTGGTCAGCAAAAGCAAAAAGGTAAGAGGTTTTCTGAACGCCTATCTGGAAACCGACAGAGGCGGATGCAATGTTGTAGTAGGCAACACTTTTTCCGTCTATGCGGAGCACGCCTTCACCGTATTCGCCTCCAACGACAAAACCGCCCTTGTAGACATTTGGGAAGACAAGGTACCCTTTGACCTTTTTGAGAAATACATCTCCGCCTTTGACCAGTTTTTTAAATTGGGCAATGGCAACATCTGCTTCCGCATCGATGACTTTGGCAGGTTTTGCCTGAAGTGAAGTGCTGAAAACAAGCATGAATGCGGCAAAGAGTATGAGTGAGTGTTTTTTCAGTCTCATGGTAAATTCCTTCAAATTAATATATACGGGGAATTATAGCAGAGAAAGGTGAATATATTGTGTATAATTTCGGATAGAAATCAGCAAGGAGAAAATGATGAAAAGAATGACACTCAAACAGTATGCTGTTAAACATAAACTGAGTCTTTTCAATGTTGTTAAAATGGTCAAAAACGGACAGCTTCAGAGTGAAACGGTTGAAGAGAACGGCAAAGAAGTAACCTATGTATTACCCAATGAAGCAAAAGGTACGCAAACGAGTGCAGACAGCAAACAGACTGAACCTGCACTTTCCGATGATGAAATGAAGAAACTGCTTCTTTCCCTGCAGGATGAAGTCAGCCGTCTGCGCCATGAAGTCGATACGCTGAAGATGGGTATGGGACTGAAATAATGCAGGTAGGGTATGTCACCGATGCGATCTTCCTCAAACACGATACAGGAACAGGGCATCCGGAATCGGCTGACAGACTGCGTGCAATAGCCTCAGCCCTTGAACCTGTTAAACATACACTTGTGACGGTAATACCCCATCCGGCAGCGATTTCTGAAATTGAACGTATTCACACCGTTGAGCAGATAGCTGCTGTTGAGGTGTGCAGCGCACAAGGCGGAGCCATTGACAGTGATACAGTTTGTTCCCTTGACACCTATCAGGCTGCAAGAACGGCAGTGGGAGCAGGTATTGCTGCCATAGACGGCATTAGATCGGGGAGATTTGAACGGGTTTTTTGTGCCGTCCGTCCTCCAGGCCATCATGCCACACCAGAGCGTGCGATGGGTTTCTGCTTTTTTAACAATATTGCCATTACTGCACGTTATGCACAGCAACAGGGCTATGAGAAAGTGATGATTATCGACTTTGACGTACATCATGGAAACGGAACACAGGAAGCCTTTTATACTGACGATACCGTTTTCTACTTTTCCTCACACCAGGCATTTGCCTATCCCGGAACGGGTATGGAAAATGAAACAGGGGCAGGAAAGGGGAAAGGCTACACCCGTAATTTTCTCATGATGCCAGACAGCGGAGATGTGGAAGTACTCGACATTTACCAAAATGACCTGCCGCCGTTTGTCACTGCATTCAATCCTGACATTATTCTTGTCTCTGCCGGCTATGACCTGCACGAAAGCGATCCGCTCGCACAGCTCAATGTTACGACAGAGGGTATCAGAAGCATTGTCCGGGCTGTTCTTGGTACGGCTGATGTACCGTTTGTCTTTTTTCTGGAGGGAGGCTACGATGTGGAGGCACTGGGACAAAATGTCAGGGTAACGATTGAAGAATTAATGAAAGATTGAAGGTTGATGATTGAGAATGGATGATGGATGATAGTGCGGCGCAGGGCGCCGCAGGAAGAAAAGGGTTACTGAACCGCTTTCTTGAGAGCTCTGAGGATGGTATCCGGTGCACCGGAAATCTTCATGAACTGCCCCATTGTAAGGAGCGGATAGGAGATTGCAAGGTAGTACTTTGGAGCGAGTGCATATGCATTTCCGCCTTCGACAAGTACTGTATAAGGAAGAACAAGCGCTTTGTCTTCACCGATTGTGCTGATGAAAGATTCAGCCGCTTTTCCCATTTTTACACCGTAAAGTGTACTGCCGTTTGCCAGTTTGAGTGCAAAGAGTTTCTTGCTTGATTTGATACCTTTGGCACCTTTTTTCAGCACTTCCATGTCCTGATAGTAAGGCATACCGAGCATGAAGTGGTATCCTGCAAGTTTACCTGCCGGAAGCGCATCTTTGGTAGGTGTGAGTTTTCCAAGTGCTTTTGCGAGTGCTTTCTTTGTAGATGCTGCTGCACCCGCATTGTAGTCTTTCTGAAGGAAAGCTTTAAGCCAGTAGGTAGGGTTTGTTGTAAGCACAGTTTTCGCTTTTGAGTCTACCAGTACTTTTTGGATGGCTGCAAAACCGCGGAGTTTTTTGCTTGCGGCACTTTTGAGTGCACTGTTGGTAACAACGATGACCTTCAGATTGGCCTTCTTTGCCGGTGAATAGGTAGTAAGTACCTGGAAACCGGCACTCTTTAGCTTGGAAGTTACTTTGTTGGCATCCGCATATGGTGCCTTCAGGTAAGCTGCTTCATTGGCGTTTGCCGCTGCTGAAGCGAACACAAACAGTGTGACTGCCAGAGCAATTTTAGAAAACATATTTCTCATGTTTATCCTTTTAATGTATATAGATTTTGTCAAGCTTGACAATGGCAAGTATTGTGTCATAAAAATATTTATGAATAGATTAATTTCTCAGAATAATTTACACTTATTCACATTAATAAAATAATACATTTAAATTGATGAATAAATAGTAATTTTTATGTTTAATGTCGATATAATGGCTCCTATGAAGGAAGATTACAAAATAAAAAACATCGCGGGGCACTTGTCTAAAATATTTTTAAGTAACCCCCTTACTCCCATACTCGCTATTGCCATTTTGCTGCTTGGCTTTGTATCGCTGCAGACCATGCCGCGGGAAGAAGACCCTCAAATTGAAGTCAGCGGTGGAGCCGTCATCGTTGCCATGCCGGGTGCTTCACCCAAAGAGATCCTCAATGTCATTGTCAAGCCGCTTGAGCGGCGTATACGGGAGATCAAAGGGGTAGAGCATATTTATGGTACGGCCATGAACAATTTTGGAGTGGTCAATGTACAGTATTTCATCGGGGAGGACAGAGAATCTTCCAACCTGAAGCTTTATGACAAAGTAATGCAGAACATGGATCAGCTTCCCAAGGGTACCATGCCGCCTCTGGTCAAACCGTTCGATATTGATATTGATATTCCTGTATTGACGGCTGCATTTTATAAACTGCCAAATGCCAAAATAGATATTGTCAAGCTCTACAAGACCATCCGGGAGCTTCAGCAGGAGATCAATGCACTGGACAATGTCTCGAAGACGACGTTAAAAGGGGTCAAACGTCCCCAGTTCAATGTGATGATCGACCTTAACAAACTCTCTGCCTATCATATATCACTGGGGCAGGTAGCCAAAGCCATCAAGTCCATCTCTACCAATGCCCCGATGATCGATACCCAGAATGACAAAGGCAAATTGGTGGTTTTTGGGGTCGAGAATGCCATTGATACTGTTGATGACCTAAGAGAGCTCATTATTGCCGAATATATGGGCTCGCCGATCTACCTTAAAAATATTGCCGATGTGGAGTACAGCTACGACATTCAAAACTATCAGGATGCACTCATCGATTATCAAATTGGCATGTCCAAACATCCTGAAAAGATAAAGAAGAACGAACATCGTAAAAAAGAGGGAAGTGACGAACTCGATAATGAAGTAACTTTTAGGCCGTTGACAGAACAGATTACAATGACGGTCTCCAAACTCAAAGGTACCAATGCCGTATTCATTGCAGAAGAGGCCATAGAAAAAATACAGGAGGCCAAAGAGGAACTGCACAAGGCAGGTGTAGGTTTCATTATTACCCGAAACTACGGAGAGCGTGCCGATGAAGCGGTCAATGAGCTGGTACATCACCTGGAGATCACTATCTTTATTATTATGCTTATTCTCATCCCTTTCCTGGGGTGGCGCGAATCGATGGTGGTTACCATCGCTGTACCGATGATTTTGGCAACCACTCTTTTCATTGCCCAGTTGACAGACCAGACGATCAACCGTATCACCCTTTTTGCTTTCCTTCTTTCGCTGGGGCTCATTGTCGATGATGCCATCATCGTCATCGAGAACATCCACCGTCGGCTTCACCTTGATATTGACAAAAAGAGTGTTGACGAAATCATTGTACAGGCAACCGATGAGATTGGCCCTTCGACAAACATTGCGACTATTGCCATTATTCTGACTATGGTGCCTATGGGGTTTGTCGGCGGTATGATGGGGCAGTTTATGAAACCCATTCCGCTCAATGTACCCGTTGGGCTTGCGGTCTCTCTCTTTGTTGCCTATGTCTTTGCCCCATTTTTGGCACGAAAGTTTTTGAACTTCAAAAAGATCAAAAAAGAGGTACTTGCCCACCATGCACAGGAGCACCATGAGCATAAAGAGGAGAAAAAAGAGGATGATACACCCAAAGGAGAAGAGCAATGATCAAGTTTGAACCATTTCTCTACAACATCCTTGAAAGCCGCAAAAAACGCTGGATCGTCATAGGACTGGTACTGGCTGCACTGATGGGGTCCATTATGATGATTCCTACCAAGCTGGTATTGGCAAAAATGCTTCCGGGCAAGAGTGCCAATACTTTCAGCATTTACATCGATACGGCTACCAATGCTTCTATTAAAGAGACGCGCGATGTGGCGGAGTGTGTGGTGCATGAACTTGAAAAAGAACCTGAAGTGACCGATATGGAGATATTTCTGGGGCAGGGGGCACCGCTTGACTATGCAGGGCTTGTCAAAGGAAGTGCATTCAAACGTTTTCAAAATCAGGCTGAAATAGTGGTGAACCTGACTGACAAGCATCACCGTGATGAGCCGTCCTTTAAAATGGTACACCGCATCCGTCCTTCCATTCAGAAAGCCTGTGGACATCTGCATCCGCATACAAGCATCAAATTCATAGAAATGCCGTCAGGCCCTCCGACACTGGCAACGGTCGTGGTGGAAGTATATGCCAAAAACGACAAAGAGCTTCGCCATGTTGCTGAGAGAGTCAGCCAAATATTGGCCAAAACCGAAGGACTGGTTGATGTCGATGTCATGCTCGATGACATTTACGATACCTACATGCTCTCCCCAAACAAGGAGAAGATCATTCGAAGCGGTTTGAGTGTCGACCAGGTCAACCAGATTATCTATCTGGCTTTCAAAGGGATGCCTGTCGCAGTCAAAAATACGAAAGACCAACAGGATCAGGTGCCTATTTTTGTCCGTCTTGACAATGATGCACGCATGATTCACGGCCAGAGCAAAGAGGCGCTTGAAAAGAAGCTTTCCAATCTGCGTCTGATGAACCGCCGCGGTATGATGGTACCACTTATTGAAGTGGTAACACTCAAAAAGCGTAAGTCAAGCCCTACCATTTTCAGAAAAGATTTGAAAAATATGGCCATTATCACTGCCGAATGTGACATGGTTTCGCAGGTCTATCCACTACTCGATGCACGTGAAAAAATACTGAAAATGATGAAAGACGAATACAATATCACCAAAACCCCCGGTATATCTACTTTTATGTTCGATCTCAATGCGGTTGACAAGAAAACGGGAGAAAAAGTACTCATACGATGGGACGGTGAGATGAAAGTTTCTCTCGATACTTTCCGTGACCTTGGCGGTGCCTTTATTGCTGCACTTATTTTGATGTTCCTGCTGATGGTGGTTTACTACAAATCGTTCGCCCTGAGCGGCATTGTACTGGCGGGGAGTTTCCTCTCCATTATCGGCGTCATTGTCGGCCACTGGATTACCGATAAAATATCGCTTTTCTTTGGCGATATCAACTTCTTCCTTACCGCTACCTCCCTGATCGGATTCATCTCCCTCATGGGAATCAGCGCGCGTGGATCACTGCTGCTGATCGATTTTTCAAGATCTCTTATGAAAGATGAAGGTATGGAGAAAAATGTCGCTATTGCAAAGGCTACGGCAACCCGTGCAAAACCCATCCTTATGACAGCGGTGGCGATTATCCTCGGTTCCCTGCTGCTTTCTACCGACCCAATTTTCGGAGGTCTTGGTATTGCACTTATATTCGGAAGTATCGCTGCAACCCTTGTAGCACTCTTTTTCATTCCTGTGCTTATGAGCAACGCCAAAGCCATGGATCCTCATGAACCGACAGAGTGTGAATCAGAAGAGGAAGAAAAAGACGGTACATGGTGTATCCTGACCAATAATATCCGCTCACTCATTATGCGAAGAAAGAAGCATTGCGATGATGAGGATAAGTAGATAATATAAGGCAGGGCACTGCCGGGTCATTCCTGCGAAAGCAGGAATCTTTTTGGAAGACAGGCAACGTGTATTCTATGCAAGGTCAATATCCCGGATCAAGTCTTGGATATTGAAATACCATTACTCTTTCGGCAGTAAAGCAGGATTGTACTCTATAGAGATCTTTGTATACATTCCCGGGTAGATTTTCTCGTTATCGCGGTTGAACTTAATGCGGATAGTGAACGTGTGGGTCATGGGGTTGGCGGAGGGGACGATGGATTTGATGCGGCCTCTGCCTTTGTAGTGGATGGCAGGAATTTCAAATTTGACAAAATCACCTTCATTGACTTTCAACAGGTCACTTTCGGAAATTTGTGCTTCAATCTCAAGATGGTCAAGGTCGACCAGTACCATGACAGGAAAGCCCGGCATGACCATATCGCCGACATGGAGATTCTTCTGGACGATGATACCGTTGCTTGGTGCCTTCACCTCAAGATAATGGGAGATGACGCTTATCTCTTTGGCTTTCTGCGCTGCGTTCTTGACAATTGCCTGCATCGCTTTGAGCATGGACTGTGTATGTTCAGCTGTGATGGAGAGGTTTTCATTCATATCATCGAAGTTCATGACATTGCTCTTGTTTTTAATCAGCAGCGCACGGTTACGGCGTATTTCATCGAGTTTACTGCGGTAAACATCGGTAAGAATTTCGGCCTGTTCCAGCCCCAGATTGATCTGTTCTTTCATAATGTCAAATTCGGCAGAATCCATTTTGAACAGGTCATCTTCCCTTTTGACCTTGTCCCCAATATTGACATAGACCTCTTTCACATACCCCATGTAACGTGCACCAATGTATTTTTGGTTGTCTGAAACAATGGTACCGGTAAGGTTGATGGTGTTTGCAAGCAGCGTAGAACCAATCAGTGAAGCAAGTAACAAAGGTTTGAACATGGCATCTCCTTTTATATCATTAAAATCGATGAAAATGATTTATTTTAATTTGATTATTTTATATTTTATAATAAATTACTTAAGAAGATAAGAGGTTAAAAGGGAAAAGAGAGGGTTTCTCCCCGGCTGGGGAGAAAGGGTTTTTAGAATGCGTAAGTCAGCTGGAAAGAGAGACTTGATTCTGAGTGGTCAACACTTGTTGTGTTCATATAAAGCATACCGTTTCCAGTATTCGGATCAATTGCTGCCATTGGCGTATTGAATGTTTCTGTATTGCTTGGTGAATAAACATACGCAAGGTCAAGTGAGAATTGATTTGTGAATTCATACGTACCACCGATTGTGTAGTGGTTCTCTGCTGTTGCAGGGAACCCAAGCAGGTTGAATGTGTTGATTGCTGAGTTCGCACCCATTGCAGCACCGGCTGCTGGTGTTGCATCCAGTTCTTTTACAGGTGTAGAACCGTGGTTGTAACCGAGTCTGATTGCCCAGTTGTCCTGTGCATACTGATAACCGAATGCATAGACATCCTGATCATCCCAACCAAAGTCTTTGTAACCTTCTGCTGATGAATACTTGAGTCTTTTCCAGTCGAATGCGAAAGTATGCTGACCCATTTCATATGCAAGACCGATACCGTACTCTGCAGGCTGCTCGAGTGTATCACTCATTGGTGCCGGGAATGCTCCTGCTGCTACAAATGGTGCTGTCGCACTTGAAAGTTGACCGTCATAGCTCATTTTGATGGAAGATTTGTAAACAGCACCGATAGTAAATCCGCTTACTTCATATGCAAGACCGGCAGACCAACCAAAACCAAAGTCCTGTGCAAGCCCTGAACCTACATTGGTACCATTAAAGTTATAGTTGATATCCAGGTTACCATATTGAAGAATTGGGGCAACAGCAACACTGAAACCATCTGCTTTGTAGGCAACCGGTACAGCGAACTGCATCAGCTGCAGGTTGGTTACCATATTCATGTTTGCACCTGCAGGTGCTTTACTGAAGTCAACACCCATACCGGCTGTTCCCCACATACCGATACCAATGTACCAGTTGTCATTGATTTTATGTGCAATGGAAACTTCCGGGATCATGTTCATGTCAGCATCACTTGTATATTCACCGAGTGAACCTGCTCCGGGAGCCTGTCCTGAAGGGGTTCCCCCTGTAAAAATAACGTTTCCGACATTGGTCATTTCAGTTTTAATCGTTGGCATAAAAACAGTACCACCGAAAGAGATCTCAGTTCCTTCAATGGATGTAATCATTGCAGGGTTGCTGATGGTAGACTCTGCACCATGGCTGACGGCGATACCTGTACCACCCATACCTCTTGCTTTTGCGCCAACGGCGATGAGTGTATCTCCGTTTGTTGCGTGAAGCATAGTTGAAGCCACGAGTGACAGTGTAATACCGGCAGTTACTTTTGTAAACATACTTGTTTTCATGTTTTTTCCTTGTTTTTGTTTTAGGTGGAAGTAGTATAGTAAAAAAGAAGCTTAATGTCAAGTATACCTATGGATTTTATACAATCATATTAGTTTCTTATAATCAAAATTATATAGAGTAAAGCATCGTGCTTAAAGCTGCATTTTATGGGATGTTGTAGCTACATCCAGGCAATCTTATGCATGGTATATAATGTATATAGCAGTGTCGTATTGGGAAAAATGAATACAAAGAAGCTTTTTTACTGCTACAAAATGATACATATAACTTTAAACATCTATTTATCTATTATAAAATACTATAGTTGATTAAAAATATAGATAATATTGTCTTTAGATCAATCAAGGGACAGTATATATTATGAACACGCTTATTATCGAAAACATTCATGAAACTTTCAATTTTAAACTTCTCAAAGAGGTCTACCATGATATTTTGGTACCCTGTTTCCCTGACCCGGAAGATCATTTAAGCTGGAAGATAATGAAAAAGATGGTACATCGAAGTTTCAAAAATATCAACGGCAATGAAAAAGTACTCATTTCTGTTTCAAAACAACGGCAGGAGGATGGCAGTTTCAAACCGGTGTCGTTCTTTGTGGGGGTATACTACAGACGAAGCCAGACAGGACTCATTTCCTATATGGGTATGCGTGACGGATGTCGTGGATTGTCCGCATCGAATATTCAGAAACAGGTGCATATTGAGATGGAACGGATAGCAAGTTTTTATCATCATAGGCTCAAAGGGGTTTTCAGCCTTGTAGACCTCCCTGAGAAGGCGAATCCGCGCTATATCACACTCCCTCCGGTTCAGCGAATCATGATTATGGAACGTAACGGAGCAAGACATGTGCCTATTGATTTTTACTATCCGGCATTTAAAACAAATATTTTGAGTTATCTGATGGCCAAACCAAACTACAGAAACGATGCCGCACTGCTTGGCTATCGGCTGCATGGTTCACTGCCGACGGACAATCCGGAAATTATTAAAGATTTTATAGATGATTTTTATATCTCATACGGTATTGATCCCAAGGAGAATGCTATGGTGAAACGTATGCATGCAGCTGTTGATGCCATTGCAAAAGGTACAGATATCAAGCTCTCACAGCATTACAGAACGAGGGAGAAGGAAAAAATTTCGACATGTGTGTCACAAGTGAGAGCGGCATCTTAACTCTTTAGAGTCAAGATGCATCTTTTTACAGGAAGGACTTAAAAAGGATGTCATCCTGCATTTGATGTGTATTGATTGAATGACGGTGTTTTAAAAGTCGTCATCGTCACTTTCAAACTCTGCCGCAGCCTGTTGTTCATACTTTTGCTGCTCTTCATGTTTCAGTTGCTGTTTTGTCAGTACCATTTCGTGCAGGAACTCTCCAAAAAAGGTGCGGGAGTCTGTCTTGGCAAGGAACAGGTAAATGCCAACCGCAAGGGCAGCAAGGGTAATGGAAGTAACTACTTTTTGTGCCGGTGAGAAAATTTGAATAGGGTCTTTGGCTCGTATTTCACACTTTCCTCCAGGGCAGTGCTGCGGATCACTCCGGATAATGGCCTTGTAGATCATACAGCCGACGCATACAGAGAAAGCTGCTTCAAGGAACATCAGCGTTAGACAAAGGACACAAATGAGTACCTTGTAAAAGGTAATGTCCCAGTGCAGAACAAACCAGTCCATCATTGGAATGGCAATAAGCCAGCCGAGTGTCCAGGCGAAGCGCTTCTGCAGTCCCCCGACATATTCAGGTTTCTGGTTCTGTGTGACAAGTTTGCCGAGCAGAAGGGAAGGGGAGTATCGCGGACTGATGATCCGCATGGTAAAATCAAAAAAGAGAAAAGCAAGATAGACACGTGCAACGATAATATGGTTAAAGCCGATACCGACAAATATGACGATCATCCCCAGCATAAAGAGAATGCCTGCCGCAGCTCTTGCCTCTCTTTCATTGATGACGGTTACATCGTAGCCGGGTACATGTTCACCATATTCGGTAAGAAATGATTTGAAGTTCACAAAATGCTCCTTGGGAGGAATTTTGCAGGGATTCTAACAGAAAAAGTTTAATGAGAAAAAATGATTATATTGAATATATTGATTAGTAAAATTGATTTATATGTTTGGAGTCATCCCGCACATGATGCGGGAGTTTGCAGCATGTACTGTTTTTGTCTTTTGCCTATATCTTGCTCAGGATAAACTGTTCCATATCTGCAACGACTTCGTCAAGGCTGCGCTCACCGTCAATCACATGCAGAAGGCCTTTTTCTTCATAAAACTTCTGAATGGCAGGCAGTGGCTCGGTGTAAATCTTCATACGGCTTTCAAAGACCTCTTCATTGTCATCACTGCGTTCTTCACCCGGTGCCGCTTCCGCACGGCGCCCAAGGATGCGCTCTCTGGCTACTTCTTCGCTGACACGTACTTCAATCACAGAGACCAGTTCGATGTCGTCTTCTTTGTTGACCAGTTCGTCAAAGGCTGTCATCTGCTCTTCGCTTCTTGGGTAACCGTCAATGAGAATATTGTCTACCGGAGCGTTTTTAATGGCAGAAACAATCGTGTTCACGATGATCTCAAGAGGAACAAGCGCACCTTTTGAGATGTAGCTTTCAATCTCTTTACCAAGCGCTGAACCACTTGCCACTTCTTCACGAAGCATATCACCGGTAGAGTAGTGTACAATTTTGTCACTGTGCTTTTGGGCGATGATGCTTGCGTCAGTCGTTTTTCCTGAGCCTGGTGCTCCGATGATTAAAAATAATTTTTTCATTTTCTATCCCTTCAATAAGTTTGGTAGGGTGTTGTGCCCTCACAACACCAATAGTTTGTATGTATATTTATAAAGGTGTTGTCGGGGACAACACCCTGCAGTTTATGCGCTTGGTGTCTGACGGATACGCAGACTCAGCTCTTTAAGCTGCTCGTTGTCTACAGGGCTTGGTGCCTGAGTGAGCAGACACTGTGCACGCTGGGTTTTCGGGAAGGCAATGACATCTCTGATGCTCTCTGTACCGGTCATGAGCATGATGAGTCTGTCAAGCCCCAGTGCGAAGCCGCCGTGTGGCGGTGCACCGAATTTGAGTGCGTCAAGCAGGAAGCCGAATTTTTCCTGAGCCTCTTCTTCGCTGATACCGAGGAGTTTGAAGATCTCTGCCTGCATATCCTCTTTGTGGATACGGATTGATCCTCCGCCAAGCTCTGTACCGTTAAGGACAATGTCGTAAGCGATCGATTCGATCTCTTCAATGTCGTCAAAGTCAAGCGATTTTGGCTGGGTGAACGGGTGGTGCAGCGCTTTGACACGGCCGTCTTCCACTTCGAACATTGGGAAGTCCACAACCCACAGGAACTCGAAGACCCCTTCAGGAATGATATCCATGATCTCTGCGAGATAAAGACGGAACCGCCCCATGTAGTCCAGGACTGTTTTCTTTTCGCCGGCACCAAAGAAGACAACGTCGCCAACCTGAAGCCCGCAACGGTCGATGATGGCTTGAAGGTCATCTTCGGTAAAGAATTTGGTCAGTGGTCCTTTGAGACCGTCTTCTTTCATCTGGAAGTATCCAAGACCCTGTGCACCGAATTTGCGAACATAGTCTTCAAAGCCTTTCATCTGGCGTTTGGAGAAGATGTTGTCTCCGTTTGGCACTTTGAGTGCTTTGATACGGTTGCGCTTTGGGGCTTTGGCAATATTGGCAAAGATCTCGTTGTCACAGCGTTCAAAGATGTCGATGACATCGACCATAGCCATATCAAAACGCAGATCCGGTTTGTCCGAACCGTATTTTTCCATCGCTTCTGCGTACGTCATACGCTTGAATGTTTTAGGAATATCAAAGCCGCACTGGGTGAAAATATTGTGAATGAGCGTTTCTGCAACAGCGATGACATCATCTTCGGTGCAGAAGCTCATTTCAACATCTATCTGGGTAAATTCCGGCTGTCTGTCCGCACGGAGGTCTTCGTCACGGAAACACTTAGCGATCTGGAAATAGCGGTCGAAGCCCGAGACCATCAACAGCTGTTTAAAGAGCTGCGGAGACTGCGGCAGTGCGTAGAATTCCCCCGGATGTACACGGCTTGGTACAAGGTAGTCACGCGCACCTTCCGGTGTGGATTTGGTCAGTACCGGTGTTTCTACTTCGAGGAAACCAAGCTCGTCAAGGCTGTTACGCGCGGCAATGGTCGCTTTGGAACGCAGTTTGAAAATGTCGTAGGACTTTTGGCTTCTGAGCTCGAGGTAGCGGTACTTCAGGCGAATCTCTTCGTTGACTTTTTCATCCCCGAGATCGAACGGCATCGGTCTGGAGCGGTTCTCGATGACAAGTTTGTCAACGACGATCTCCACCTTGCCTGTTTTGAGGTTGGGGTTTTCAAGCCCTTCGCCTCTGGCTCTTACTTTTCCTGTAGCGATAAGGACGAACTGGTCGCGTACCTCTTCGGCCTTTTTGTGGGCATCGGCATTGTCAGCAGGATCGCAGACAAGCTGGACGACCTCGTCTTTGTCACGCAGGTCGATGAAGATCACCCCTCCGTGGTCTCTACGGCTGGCAACCCATCCGGCTACGGTGACTTCTTCACCGATATGGTTTTCGTTAATTTCGGCACAATAATGTGTTCTCACGTGAAATCCTCATAAATAAATAGTGCCGCGATTATATCCAAAAGTTGTTTAGGAAATCTCTAACGGATAGAAGACACCTGCTATTCACTTACTCTATTGTGTGAATCATAAGCCTTTCGAGAAGAAAATGGTGTGTATATTTATCATTAAAGATGTATCAAAAGATGCCAAAATGACATTTTTTGTACACTCACAAGCAACACTATGTTACCCTAATGATATCAAATGTTATGGAGCACAACAACGTGAAACAGTTACCGCAGGTTCAGTGCGCAGGATTCATTCTCAAGCCGGAGGCTCCGGAGATAAAGCCGCTTTACGAGCAGATACGCAGTCAGTTCGAAAAGAAGGGCATTCAAGTATTGTTGTGGGAGAATTCTGCAAAAATGATAGGGCTCGAAGGTGTTGCGTTTGAAGAGATGTGTGAAGCAGCAGACTTTCTGGTTTCTCTCGGAGGCGACGGTACGCTGCTTTCACTGGTGCGTCGAAGCTATGTGTATCAAAAGCCTGTTGTGGGCATCAATGCGGGAAATCTCGGCTTTTTGGCAGACATTACCATTGAAGATGTAGACAGTTTCCTTGATCGTCTGCTTATCGGTGAGTACCGGGTGGATGACAGAATGATGATAGAAGGCTACATCGAGAAAAAAAGCGGCAGCAAGATCAGTTTTATCGCCTTTAACGATGTGGTTATCACCTCTCCGGAACCATCAAAGATGGTAAAAGTGAATGCATCTATTGACGGTGAACGTTTCAACTCCTACACCGGAGACGGACTCATCATCTCCACACCGACAGGTTCGACAGCATACAACCTCTCGGCAGGCGGCCCGATTCTCTACCCGCTGACACAGGCGTTCATCATTACTCCTGTACTGGCACATTCGCTTGCCAATCAGCGTCCGCTTGTCGTACCGGCAGATTTCAGCATTGAACTGGATGCCGAAAAATACCGCGCTATCGCGTCTATTGACGGTCAGGAAGTGTATGAGCTTGAAGAGGGGGATGTGCTCTATATTGCCGGAGCGAAAAAGGGTGCGACCCTTATTCACCGCAAAGAGCATAACTATTTTTCTGTGCTTCGTGAAAAACTGCACTGGGGAGACAGAAATTGGTAGAGCGGCTTTTTTTACGGGATCTGGTAACTTTTAAGGAAGCGGAGCTCAATTTTGAACCCGGTCTGGTGGTCTTTTCCGGCCCAAGCGGAGCGGGAAAGTCGGTGCTGATATCGGCTATTTTAACGGCTTTCGGGCATCCTGCAAAGAGTGCGGCATCGCTGTGTGAAGTAAACCTCAAAAAGCCTCGGGGACTGAAGCATGAAGCCTACGAATTTGAAGAGACCATAGCGATTAAAAGCCTCAAAAAGGAGAAACTGCGTTATTTTATTGACGGTCAGGGAATTTCAAGGAAGGTACTACAAAGCCTGTTTGCCCCTTATGTTTCCTACCTTTCGGTACGTGACAGCAAAGGGATGGAAAGTGAATCGCTGATTGCCCTGCTGGACAGATATCTGGCTTCCGGTGACAAAGACTACAAAAAACTTCTCAAAGAATATACCAAACGCTACCGTACGTACAGAGAAAAAGTACAGCAGCTTGAGAAGATACGCCAGAGTGAAAAAGAGATGGCCGAAAAGATAGAATTTGCCCGCTATGAGATAGAGAAGATAGACAAAATCGACCCCAGACCCGGTGAAGAGGAGGAAATGCTGACGGTCAAGCAGCAGCTTTCCCGTATTGACAAACTCAAAGAAGCGCTTGAAGAAGCATCGGAAATTTTCCGTTTTGAAAGCAGTGTGGAGGAAGTTTACCGTTTGCTTGACAAAGATGTCTCTGCTTTTTCAGAAGCGATGAATCAGCTGCGTGCCGATTTTGAAGAGAGTGAAACACTGGCTGCCGAGCTTGAAGAAACCGATGTGGAAGCGGTGCTTGACAGACTTGGCGAGCTTGCTGAACTCAAGCGGCGTTACGGTTCGGTAGAGGAAGCACTGGCCTACCGTGACGCAAAGCGAAAAGAGCTTGAAGGCTACACCCATATGGAACAGGATAAAAGCCTGCTCGAGCAGTACCTTCAGATAGAGTTTGGTGAGCTGCATACACTTGCTTCCCGCATTTCACTTGCGCGTAAAAAGGCAGCGGCAGAAGTTGAAGAGAGGGCAGCAGTGTATCTTTCGGAACTCAAACTTCCTCCGATACAATTTGTATTTGAAACAGGAGCATTGGGGGAATTTGGTCTTGACGGTATTGCCATTTCATTGGGAGAGAGCAGTATGGAAACGCTCAGCGGCGGGGAATTCAATCGTGTCAGACTGGCACTGCTTGCAGCCGCGATGCCTAAAGAACAGAAAGAGAGCGGCGTATTGATACTCGATGAGATCGATGCAAATGTCAGCGGAGACGAGTCGATTGCGATTGCAGAAATGATTGCGGCACTCTCGAAAGTGTATCAGGTGTTTGCCATTTCCCACCAGCCCCATCTTGCCGCCAAAGCTTCACAGCATATACTGGTACATAAGTCGGAGGGGGTGAGTCATGCCGCCGTACTTGATGAAAATGGCCGTATTGCGGAGATCAGCCGTATTATTGCCGGTGAAAAACCTACGGAACAGGCAGTGGCGTTTGCGAGGAAGCTTAGGGGGATGTAGCTGTTTATTGGTGTATTGTCACGTGAAAAGTATTTAAAATATGTAACAGGTTTTCAAACTTTGCTATAATTTAGTAAAAATCTTCAATGGATTTGTATAAAAGGAGCGGATATGAACGAATTTCAAAGACGTGCAGAAGCAAGACGCAAAAATACAACTTTCAAGAAGGTTCACCTGCATGCAAAGGAGCATCACAGCCTGCATGCAGGTGTGGATGGTGATAGGTTAAGCCAGGTTGTTTTTGAAATATCACATCCATCAGCTATCGTGTGCAGAGTAGATAAGTCACAGGTTAGGATTTTAAAGTTGAAGGCTCGATAGTATGCCGGCTTTTCAGGACTATATTGATGCAATGGAAGCATTCAACCGCTATGGTGTAGCATATCTGGTTGTTGGTGCTTATGCAATGGGAAATTTTGGCTATACGCGCTATACGCATGATATCGATTTATGGGTAGAGAAGAGTGAAGAAAATGGTAAAAAGGTTGTCAGAGCACTTGAAGAATTTGGGATTCCCTTTGCTATAGAACCTGAAGAGTTTACCGCAGATTACAGTGTAATCCAGATTGGTGTTGCTCCTATGCGTATCGACATTTTGACTGATATTGATGGTGTAACTTTTGAGGAAGCATGGGAGAATAGAGTAGAAGGAAAAATTTTAGGGGTGGATACTTCGATTATCTGCTTGAGTGATTTGATTCGAAATAAGCGTGCATCAAACAGGGTGAAAGACAAACTGGATGCAGCTCAGCTCGAGGCTCTGAAGAAAAAATAGTGTATCCGTTTTGGCAGAAATAATAGGCTTTATCTACGCTTTCGGCGGAAACTGCTTTTTGAGTTTTTCAAAGTAGTGTTTGAGGTGTTCCTGGTAGGCTTCGGCAACGGGGAGCTCGCTACCGGTCTTGAGATAAGTGTTGTACTCCACGAGCAGGTCGGATACACCGCCGGTGCCAATGGTAGTGGATGAGCCTTTGATACTGTGGGTCAGGCGCTCCATTTTGTGAAAGTCCGGAATTTTCATCGCTTCATCGATAAGAGGAATCTGGTCGCCGATTTGCGGGATGAGTTCCTGAATGAATTCATGTGCTTCTTCTTCGGAGAGACCCATTTCGATGAGCCGGTCATAATTGAAATCGGGGTAGTTGCCTTCGGGAAGTTTGGTTGCAGGCTGCTCTTTTTTAGGGGCTGCTTTGGGTGCTTCCTGTACAGGTTTTGTTTCCTCTTTTGGGGTTACTGGTGCCTGTGTGGATACCGGTGTTTTTGGCGTTTGCTGTGTGGTTTTCCGGGGTTCATAGGTATGCTTGGGTTCTCTTACAGCAGGTTTTTCAGCTGCTGGACGTTTGGAAATCTTTGGTTCAGGCTTTTTTTTCTGATGTTTTGCACGGTCACGCTTTTGCCGCTCCTGCCGGTACTTCTTTTCGTTTCGATACTCAAAGTAGATCACCAATGCAATAATAAAGAGAATGATTCCAATAATAACGGTTGCAAGCATATAAACGCCTCCCTGCCTGTAGTCCCCAAAGGCTGCATCTCGTGCAGTGTCGGGTTTTATTATCAATAAATATAGCTGATTTCATATTAGAAAAAGTTGTTTTCAGTCAATGATATACGGCATTTTAGGTATAATATGGCTAAAAAACAGAGAGAATAAGATGATTGTCGATACCCATTGCCACCTGGATGATCCGCGCTATAATGACGATTTGGAAGAAGTACTGAATCGGGCAAAAGCAGCCGGCGTGGAAAAATATATTATTCCCGGCGCGGATATTGCAACACTTGAACGTGCCGTTGAAATCGCCGAAACATATCCATCCGTCTATTTTGCCGTAGGGGTACACCCTTATGATAAAGAAGCATATGACAGAGCGATACTTGAACGCTATATTGAACATCCTAAATGTGTAGCGGTCGGTGAATGTGGGCTGGATTATTTCCGTCTGCCCGAGGATGCAAAAGAAATCGAAGCGGAAAAGGCAGCGCAGAAAGAGATTTTTATTGATCAGATAGCACTGGCAAATGCGTATGATAAACCGTTGATCGTGCATATACGTGATGCCAGTGCCGATTCATTGGCCATACTCGATGCCCATGCCGGAGAGAAGGGCGGGGTGCTTCATTGTTACAATGCCGATGAACAGCTGCTTAAACTTGCTCCCAAAGGGTTTTATTTCGGTATTGGCGGTGTGTTGACATTTAAAAATGCGCGTAAGCTTGTGAATGTTTTCCCCAAGATCCCGAAGGAAAAACTGCTGATCGAAACGGACGCGCCCTATCTGACACCGCATCCCCACAGAGGAGAACGCAATGAACCTGCCTACTGCGCACTGGTTGCTGACAAGATCGGTGAGCTTAGCGGCATGCCGCGTGCCGACGTTGAAACACTGACGACGCATAACACCCATCTTTTGTTTGGTATTTGAGAGACCATGCAAAAGACCTTTTGGGTTCTGTTTCTTCTGGTCGGCTTGCATGCCTCACCCCTTACCAGGACTTTTCCTGCCTACGCCTATGTTTTTTCGGAGTTCGATATTGACAGCGGGTATGCCTATGATGCCGAGTTTGAAAAATATGTGGCAGTCCATGAAAAGCAGATGCGTCGTTTTTACAAAAAATCATTAAAACGGGGAGAAGAACTGACCCGTGTTGTGCGCGGAGCATTGCTTGATGACGGACTTTCCGATCTTTTTCTCTATGTCTCCATGATAGAATCCGGGATGCGTACCGATGCGGTTTCTTCCCAAAAAGCGGTGGGGCTGTGGCAGTTTATGCCAAAAACTGCAGCGTATTATAAGCTTGATGTCAGCAGCAGTGTGGACGAACGCTGTGACCCTTTTTGTGCTACCGAAGCTGCAGTGAAATATTTGGAGCATCTGCATGAAAAGTTTGGGAAGTGGTACCTTGCTGTAATGGCATACAACTGTGGCGAAGGACGTTTGCAAAAGGCTATTGCGAGGGCACAGAGCGATGACCTGGCGATCCTGGTTGACGATGATGCCAAATTCTTGCCAAAAGAGACACGCAACTATATACGCAAAATTTTGCTGCTGGCATTGATAGGAGAGAGTGAAACGGTTTTTGAAGCACCTGATGATTTAAAAGCAGTATCTCCTCCCCCCAAAATGAAAGATGCGGCTGCACTGACCCATCTGCTTTCACACAAGGTGAAAATGGGTGAGACACTGGAAAGCGTTGCATCAGAATATGGCAGCAGTGCAGCGATGATCAAGCGTGTCAACGGGCTGCATTCTGAAAACCTTTTACTGGGGCAAATGTTGTTGATCCCTGTCAGCCGGGAACGTTTTGACACGTCACTGGCAAACATGGACAGGAAGCGATCATCAAGCGGATATTAAGTATAATATTCCACTATTTTTTGCAAGGTTTTTTTATGGTGCCAAGAGCTTCGTTCAGCGTGTTGTCAACTGTGTCTTTGCTGCTTTTGGGGCTTCTGGCAGGCGGTTGTTCCAGTAAGCACTACACCAAGCCGGGATTTACCAGTGCGGCAAGGCAGAAGTCCACGATGCGCTGCTATACGGTCAGAGGCAAAACCTACCGTCCTACCTATGTAAAAATAGGTGATACCATGACGGGGATCTCCAGCTGGTACGGTCCCAATTTCCACGGAAAACAGACCAGTAACGGCGAGCGTTACAATATGCATGCAAAGACTGCGGCGCATAAAACCTGGCCGATGGATACCATGGTGCGTGTGACCAACCTGCAAAACGGGAAAAGTACTATTGTCCGCATCAATGACAGAGGCCCGTTTGTCCGAGGGCGTATTATCGACTGCAGCTATGCTGCGGGCAAAGAGCTTGGGCTGGACAGGATGGGAATTGCCAAGGTTAAAATAGAAGTTGTGGGGTTCGCCGGCAAAGTACAGTCCAAGGCAGCCATTGCCAAGGCAAAGGCGAACAATACTGCACAGAGGGTAAAACTGAGCGACTTTGGGTTACAGGTGGGAGCCTTTACCCGGTATGAGGGGGCACTTGTTACGAAACGGCGCTACGAAGCGCAGACGGGCGGCAGGTACCGCGTGATTATCAAACGTTTCGACAATGCTGATGAGAGTGGACGAACGCTCTACCGTGTCTGGCTGATGGGCTTTGGTTCGGAGCAGGAAGCACGTGACTTTAGAGCATGTGAAGGATTGGCTGGTGCGCCGATCATTCGAAAATAAGTGAAAGGATGAGGATGATAGAGAAACGAAGAGAGACAAAAGAGACGCAGATAACGGTAAAACTTGAGCTTTACGGCAAAGGGAATGCCAAGATCGATACAGGTGTGGGATTTTTTGACCATATGCTTGAAGCGTTTGCAAAACATGCCCATATGGATCTTGAAGTAAGCTGTAAAGGGGATACGCATATTGATGACCACCATACTGTTGAAGATGTAGGCATTGTGATCGGTCAGGCACTCAGGGAAGCGATCTATCCGGTGAAGCAGATCGAGCGTTTCGGGAATGCGACGGTGGTGATGGACGAAGCGAGTGTTACGTGTGACATTGACCTTTCCAACCGCGGCTTTCTGGTTTTTGAACTGCCCATCGGCGGCAAGGTCGGTCATTTTGATGTAGAACTGGTTGAAGAGTTTTTCCGTGCTTTTGCATTCAACCTGCCGCTGACGCTGCATCTGATTTACAACCGAGGGAAAAACAAACACCATATTATTGAAGCATCGTTTAAAGCCCTTGCAGTGTCACTCAGGCGTGCGGCAGCGGTCAATGAAAATGCGGGTATCCCAAGTACCAAGGGGGTACTGTGAGCATTGAACTTATCGTGCTTGACGTCGACGGAACCATGACTGACAGCCGCATTACCTACAGTGAAACCGGCGATGAGATCAAATCGTTCAATGTCAAGGACGGTTTGGCGATCGCAAGCTGGAGACGATTGGGAAAACAGGTGGCGATCATTACCGGACGAAGCTCGAAGATTGTTGCACGCCGTGCAGAAGAGCTTCGTATTGAACATTTCTACCAGGGGGTGGACAACAAGCGTGAGGTACTTGCATCGCTACTTGAGAAGCTTGATTTAAGTATGGAGAATGTCGCAGCTATTGGAGATGACCTCAATGACATTTCGATGCTCAAGGCTGCACAGCTCTCTTTTGTACCGCAGGATGCCAGCGCCTATGTGGACAAGATCGCCGATGTTATTTTGACCAAACGCGGCGGTGACGGTGCTGTACGTGAAATGATTGAGTACCTGATCAAGAAAGAGGGACTCGAAAAGCAGTATCTGGCATTATGGGACTGAAATTTGAACTGCTGCTTGTTGTGCTGATCGTGTTGACATCAGCTGTCACAATGACAACAAAGCTGCATGAGCACAATAGCAAAACAGCATCTGACAGCAAAGAACTTGAATTTACCGATACGACGTTTACGGAAGTTACACCCCAAAAACGTGTCGGTGTCAGTTTTGCTGCGCATGGCGTACGTGCCGGGGGTATACTGAAGGTGGAACATCTCCGTTATTACAACGATACGATCAAGGAACTTTTGGCTGACAGAGGAACCTATAGGGGAAACCTGATCTATCTTGACGGTAATGTTTCTTTGCGTCAAACTGCAGGGTTTGACTACTATACACAGCATGCCTATTATGACAAAAAATATGAAGTACTTTACGTGCCTTCACCCTTTACTGCATATCGGGGTGAAGATGTGATGCATGGTGCGACATTGCGCTATAATACCAAAAGCAAAGAGGCATATGCCACGATGATCGATGCTGTGCTGCATACTGCGGAAACCAATGAAACCAATGAAACAAAGGAGTAGCCGATGAAAAGTGTGCTGCGTTTTGCACTGCCGGTGCTGGGACTGACAATGGTGCTGTTTGCCCAGAAGGTACAGGTGACCTCGGATAAGATGAAAGCATACGACAGTAAAAAAGAGATCCATTTCATCGGCAATGCGAAAGTGACCAAGTTGAAAGACTGGATACATGGTGCAGAGATCATTGTCTACTTCAATGAGAATAACGAGACAAAAAAGTATGTGGCAGAAGGAAATGTAACGTTTGAACTGCATCAAAAAAATGCACTCTATAAAGGCAAGGCGGACAGAGTAACCTATCTTCCGAAAACATCCGAATATATTCTTACAGGCAATGCCGCTATTAACGATACTGTCAATGACCGGCGTGTGAACGGTAATGAGATCGTACTCGATATGACAACAGGCAATGCCAATGTCAAGGGAGATCGTACCAAGCCGGTCAAATTTATTTTCGATATGGAGAAAAAAGGTGAGTAATCCACGCATAGTAGAAGCCGAATTTATCAAGTCTGCACAGAGCATTGCCGATTCGCTGCCCGAAGATATGAGCGAGGTGGTCTTTCTGGGACGCTCCAATGTAGGAAAGAGTTCTACACTCAATGGTCTGACACAGCGTAAAAACCTTGCCAAGAGTTCAGCAACACCTGGAAAGACACAGTTGATCAATTTCTTTGAAACCCGTTACCTTTATGACGGGCAGAGTTACCCCGTACGTTTTGTCGATCTTCCGGGATTTGGTTACGCAAAAGTTTCCAAATCGCTCAAAGAGGTGTGGCAGCGTAATCTGGTAGAATTCATTGAGCAGCGTGTTTCTATCCGGCTCTATATCCATTTGCGTGATGCCCGTCATCCGCATGCAAAGATCGATGATGATGTCGAAGCATACATTTCAGAATTCATTCGCCCGGATCAGCGTTATCTGACGGTATTTACCAAAATTGATAAGCTTAATCAGAAAGAGCGTAACAAACTCAAGCGGGAGTTTCCGGACTCTATTACTGTCTCAAACCTCAAAAAAAGCGGGTTTGACCGTGTACACAAAGAGATACTTTCTACCATTTTCGGAATCGATTTCAGCCAAAAGAAAAAAGAGGATACAGAAGCGTGATAGAACTGGTCAAGGCAAAACTTGATGATATTCCTGCGATGCAGGCACTTGTGGCAGAAAAAGTCAAAGACGGCACCATTCTCAATCGCAGTGAAGATGAAGTGGCAACCAATATACGTTCCTATGTTCTTGCCAAAGAGGGTGAAAAACTGGTCGGTTATACGGCATTGCATATCCATTCGGTCAGGCTGGCTGAAATACGCAGTCTTATTGTGGATGAAGCCTACAGGGGGAAGCATATCGGCAAACGCATGGTGGAGTTTACCCTGGAGGAAGCACGTACCCTCGGTGTAAAAGAGGATGTTCTTGTACTTACGTATCTGCCGGAGTTTTTCAAGAAACTTGGTTTCAGGGAGATTGACAAAGAAGTGATACCGGAACACAAGATATGGGCGGACTGCATTAAGTGTATTCATTTTCCTGTCTGCAATGAAGTGGCTTTGGTTTACAAGGTATAACCGCTATGGCATCTGCAATACGAAAGCTCATTGTGTGGATACTGGTGATCCTTTTTGTGCTTTTTTATCCGATGTTGATTTCCATTTATGTCTTTCTGCCGCTTTTTTTCGGGGTGGTAGGCTATATGCTCATCCGGGGGATCGAAGAGGGAAAATGGTCCTACATTCTGCTTTCCCTGATTTACCTGATCAATATGGATATCAACCTTTCCATGCCGTTTCTGCTTATTTCCATTGCTATTTTGCTGGTATATATTTTTATCTATCCCCACTTGAACCATTTTCGAAAATGTAAAGTCTGTACACCGTTTTTGACCGTACTGATGATCGATCTTGTCTATTTTGCTGTTTTGATGGTGTATGATTTTATTTTTCAGACCCATATCATCAAGCTTGATGAAATTCTTTTTTATCCTCTGATCGTCGATCTGCTTGTGGCGGTGATGCTGTGAGATATTTTTTTGTGATCTTGATCTTTTTGTTGATATGGGCGGGAATGATCGTCCGGCTGTATCATCTGAGTATCAAATCGAATTACTATTATGAGGAACTTGCAAAAGAGAATATTGAACGCAAGGAGTTCATTAAGCCGGTGCGTGGCGAGATTACGGATGTCAACGGTAACCTGCTGGCGATGAACCAGATCGGTTTTTCTATCTCGATCAAGCCGCACCTGAAAGCGGACAGCCCCCGTGTCAAAGAGATTGCAGATGCATTGCATGAAACATTTCCGGATCTGAATATCACTATGATGAAGAAGGTGTACAAAAAACAGAGTTCTCCCTACAATCACAAATTCATTAAAGTGGTAGATTTTATCCCTTATGCCGACATGATGGGTGCCTATGCGAAGCTGAGTCTTTTCCCTGAAATAAAAATAGATGCAGAGACAAAACGCTACTATCCGTATGGCCGCTATGCTGCACATATTGTAGGCTATACCGGCCGCTCTAACAAAAAAGAAAACGCTGCTGATCCTGTGGTCGATGTGGTTGGAAAAGTGGGCAAAAGCGGCCTTGAGCGTTACTATAACAAGGTGCTTGAAGGAGAACTCGGCTATATCATCAACAAAGTGACAGCGACCAATAAGGCGATTGAAGTTTTGAAAAAGGTACCGCCGAAAGACAACAAAAACCTTACCCTCAATATCGATATTGCCCTGCAGCAAATGATCTATGAAGAATTTGCAAAAATGAAAGAGACCGGTGTAGCGATCGTGATGCGTACAACCGGAGAGATCGTTGCCGCTGTCAGTTACCCTGCGTATGACCCGAATCTTTTTGTCGGGGGCATCAGTGTCAAAGACTGGAGAGCGCTACAGGAAGATCTGGCGCACCCCTTTACCAACAAGATCACCCATGGAACATACCCTCCCGGCTCTTCCATAAAAATGGGAATGGCACTGGCATTCGACAAGGCAAAACCGGGCATTTTGAGAAGTACGGAGTTTTGTAACGGTTCAATGACGATTGGAAACAGCAAACACAAATTCCGCTGCTGGAAGCATACCGGACACGGTACGGTAGATCTTCGTAAAGCGATCATGCAGTCGTGTGATGTCTACTTTTACAAAAAAAGTCTGAAAGTAGGCATCGATGCCATGGCTAAAAATCTGCGCTCTTTTGGACTGGGGGTCAAAACAGGTGTCGACCTGCCAAGAGAATTTAACGGTGTGATTCCGGACAAAGCATGGAAAATGCGCCGATTCAAACAGCCATGGTACAAGGGTGAGACGGTCATCTCTGCGATCGGACAGGGGTATGATTCTGTGACACCTCTGCAGGTAGCACGCTATACGGCACTGGTGGCAACGGGCAATCTTGTAACGCCAAGAGTGGCAAAATCGGTTGACGGGAATGCCACGAAGCCGATCATCAAGCCCATCGCTTTTAACCCATATTCTATTGGTGAGATCAGAAGGGGAATGTATGATGTGTGTAATACACTTGGAGGAACGGCATACCGTACGATGCACAAGCTGCCGATCATCGTAGCAGGGAAAACAGGAACATCACAGGTAACGTCTATTCCCCAGTCGACAGTCAGACGTCTGAAAGAATCTGAACTTGCCTATTTCCACCGCTCACATGCCTGGATCACGACGTACGCACCCTATAAAAATCCGCAATTTGTCGTTACCGTACTGGTGGAGCACGGTGGTCACGGGGGAAGTACTTCCGGACCTATTGCCGCCAAAATATATAAATGGCTTTATGCACATAACTATTTCAGCGACAAACCGCTACAGAAGATTGATACGGCAAAACAGCCGGATTTGTTTTAGATACCTCGATCATTGCACTGCCAAGATCCCGTATAAAGCGCGGGATGGCAGCGTGATAGATGATTGATTACATACTTTGCAATGTATGTTGTAAAAAGAGTCCGAGAATGATGACAAGGGCGATACCGGCAGATTTGGTATAAAGTTTGTTGGCGGTCAGAAAGACCAGAATGAGGGTAGCAACAAGCATTGTGGTAATGTCGAAGCTGTATTTGAGTGAATCCAGCGGCATGGGTTTTGTCAATGCGGCTGCACCGAGGACAACGGATGTGTTGGCCATATTGGAGCCGATGATATTTCCGATGGCCATATCGACTTTCCCTTTGACAGAAGCGGAAATACTGACGACCAGTTCAGGAAGGGATGTGCCAAGGGAGATCATGATGATACCGATGACCCACTCTGAAACACCAAAGCTTTTGGCAATATCTGAGGCACTTTCAACCGTAAAATGCGCACCGACGATGACAAGTACGAAACCAATGGCAAGCATTAAGAGTGTCAACGGCCATGAGAAAGGCTCTTTGGCAACATCTTCAAGCTCGTCTTCCGGAAGACTTTTGGCATCCTGTACGAGAAAAAGAAGGTATGCTCCCATCATGAGCATAAGCAGCATGGCATCAAAACGTGAAATGACACCATCCATGATCATCAGTATGAAAACAAAAACAGGCATGAGTGCCCAGGTGCTGTCTTTGGCAAAAAAATCACGGTCTGGTTTGATGTTCCGGGCAATGAGAAAGACTGAGGCAAGTACCAGTGTAATATTGAGAATATTACTACCAATAACGTTTGATATGGCAATTTCCGGCTTGTCTGCTGCACTGGCAGCAACACTCGCCGCCATTTCCGGCAGGGAAGTTCCCAGTGCGATAAGGGTGGCACCGATGATGAATTCTGGAATATCAAAACGCAGGGCGATTTTTTCACTTTGATGGATCAGCATCTCCGCACCCCAAATGAGTACACCCATGGCAATGACGAATATCAGAAAACTCATGCTTCATCCTCCTTTTCATTATTTCGTACAATAAGACTCTTAGGCAGTTTCCATGCTTCAATCAGTAGTTTTTCTTTGGCACGCATTTGGCCTTCATCGGTTTCATGGTCGAATCCGACAAGGTGGAGCAGCCCGTGAATAAAAAGCAGGGTAAGTTCTTCCTGCTTCGTATGCCCGAACTCTTGTGCCTTTTGTTCGACAAAGTCTTTTGAAATGACAATGGCACCAAGAGGGGTATGGGGCATGGTGTCGCCAAGGGGAAAGCTAAGGACATCTGTCGGGGCATCTTTGCCTCTGTGCCGGGAGTTGAGTGCCTGAATACCGGCATTGTCGGTGATGATCAGTTCTATCTGGCGCTGCGTCAGATCTTCAGCGATTTTGGCAAGAAGATCGGTATCTACGGGAAGGTCGGTTTCATTGATAAGGTCTATTAACATAGGTACTATTTTACCCAAATCTTGGTAAAATGACCCTACAGTGAATAATCAAAACAGCAGAGGAATATCAGCATGAACAAAAAAGCGGTCTGCATTATCTCAGGCGGTATGGACAGTGCCCTGAGTGCGAAAATAGCACAGAAGGAAGGCTATGACATTATTGCCGTACACTTTAACTACGGGCAGAGAACCGAAGCACGGGAACTTCAGGCATTTCGTCTGATTGCGGATGAACTGTGTGCAGCGGAGCGCTACGAGATCGATTTGCCTTTTTTCGGTCAGATCGGTGCATCGGCATTGACCGACCACAGCATCGAAGTGCCGACCGGCGGACTTGAACCGGGGGTACCGGTGACCTATGTCCCTTTTAGAAACGGTATTTTCCTCTCTATTGCCGCGTCTATTGCCGAAAAACATGGTGCTGCAGCGCTCTATATCGGTGTTGTGGAAGAAGACAGTTCAGGCTACCCGGACTGTCGGGAAAGCTATATTGAAGCGATGGAAAAAGCAATCAACCTCGGGACGAAGGATGAAACGCATATTGAGATAAAAATGCCGCTGGTACATATGAAAAAGAGTCAGATCGTTGCCAAAGCAATTGAATTGAAAGTACCGCTGGAGCATACCTGGAGCTGTTACCAGTCAGAAGATGAAGCATGCGGTGTCTGTGACAGCTGCCGTTTGCGCCTGCAAGGATTCAAAGAGGCCAAAGAAGTCGACCCCATTACCTACGCGGCACTCTAATCAGTAACGCTGGTAGGCGTTGGCAATATAACGGAATTCATACTTGTGGTTAGGGTACTTTGCTGTTCCTTCCGCAATGAACTGGTTTCGGGTAATCTGTCTGTCCCATAGACGGTACATCAGATTTTTGAACCACTCTTTTTCCGCCGGTGTTTCAAGCCTCATTCGGTTATAGTTCGGGTCTGTCTGTGTACTTTGTGCCACTTTGACCATCGTATCGTGGAATTTTTGCTCTTTGGCAGGGGTCGGTTTTTCATAGTAGCTGTTTGTATTTGGTGTCGGCATACCGGGTGTGGTGCTGCATCCTGTAAAAAGTGCTGCACTGCCAACCATAAGCAATGTATAGATCTGTCGTTTCATGACTGTTTCCTTTATGAATCTCTTTGCTGCAGTTATCGTTAAGTAAGTATATCAAAAAATAGTCACGAATATATAACAATATACCTGATCCGGGTCAAATTTATCAGATAAGAGAGGATTGACGGATCACATGTGATATAATCACCGGAAATTCCCTCATTATATGAAAACAAGGAGCGTAAATGCGTACAATGGCAACGGCCGAGGAAGCGAAGAGAGCCCATGCGCTGGTCAGTGGTTTACAGCACTATTTTGTTGAAAAACTCGATGGTGTCAGTCATGAACTCGGGAAAGACAAAGTCTGCGAAGCTGTCGAATGGCTCAGAGATGAAGGCAGACACGGCGGCGGCGTGCGTTATGAAACACGGGATGAAACAGTTTTTGACAGAGGTTCGGTCAATATTTCACAGGTACACTATGAGGATGACCCGATGAAAAAGCTCGGATCGGCTACAGCCATTTCAACCATTATTCACCCTGCCAACCCGCATGCCCCTTCGATGCATATGCATATTTCCTGGACACAGATGAAAGAGGGGAATGGCTACTGGCGCCTGATGGCCGATCTGAACCCTTCTTTGCAGAACGATGTTTTCAAACGCGATTTTGATATGGCACTTGAACGTGTAACTGATGCGCTCTATGAAGAGGGTACAGCACAGGCGGAGCAGTACTTTTTTATTCCGGTACTTGAACGTACGCGCGGGGTAAGCCATTTTTATCTCGAAGGATACAACAGCGGTGATTTTGAGGCAGATATACTGTTCGCACAACAGTTTGGTGAAGCAGTCATCGATGCCTATACCGGTATTATCCTGCAGGCATTGCAGTACTATCGTACGTTTACGGCAGAGGAAAAGGCACAGCAGATCGATTATCATACGCTCTATCTGTTTCAGGTCCTGACGCTGGACAGAGGTACCACATCGGGGTTACTGGTACATGACCAGAACGATGTGGGAATTATGGGGTCGCTTCCTTCCCATGTGAACCGCCCGCTGCTTTACAGCTGGCTGGAGAAGATGCCAAAGCCGCAGGACAGGCTGCTGCTTTCTCTTATCGATGCACTGCCCGAAGGCAAGATTGTAGCAGTAGATGAACGTGTCAAAAAGAGACTGGCCAATGCTGTAAGGGCACACTATAAAGCATTCCCCGAAGCGTTGACAATGCAGGCAAACAGCACCATAGTCCCACCTACTGTGGAGAATCACACAACAGCAGAATAAAAGGGCTACGAGATCAGCACAAAGCGGCCTGCATCTCTGTCTTTCTTTAGGTTGACATAGGAGGCGATATGTCCGTGCATAGCAATGTAGATGCCTTCACTTTCAAGAAAATGCAATGCTGTCCATGCTGATGCAAAGTTCGCTGACGCTTCGGCGGGATCGATACTGTAGGGTACCATGGCACCTGTGAGAACAATTTTCTTTTCTATTTCCGCTTCGGCAAGATAGGCGGCAGTGACATCCATTGTATCGGTACCGTGAACAATGAGTATCCTCTCTTCTTCTGCACGGTGGATGGTTGCCAGCAGTTCCAGCCGGTCATGGTTGGTCATCTCCAGAGAATCCTTTCCGATAATATTGACCACATGGCCGTTCCCCTGCCATATTTGGGTTAGCGATTCCAATGCTTTCCCCTCTTTTTCTACCTCCAGGGTGCCAGTAACAGGATTGTAAACTTTGTTGAATGTGCCGCCGGTATTGATGATGAGTATTGCTTCCATAGCTTTCATAATATACTTCTTCGTTCTTTTTTTTTCGAATGGTACTACATTTTACCTCAGTAATGATAAAATGACGCAATTTATTTCAGGGTACGTCATGTGCCCTTATTGGAGCAGAAGCATGATCATGAAAGGCAAAAAGGGTGTCGTACTTGGCATCGCAAACAAAAAATCGATCGCATACGGCATCGCCAAAGCGTGTCAGCAGCAGGGTGCCGAGATGGCGATCACTTTCCTTAACGAGCGCTTTGAGAAGAAGCTGGCGCCAGTTGCCGAAGAGCTTGGGTGTGAAGGACGTTTCTATCCGTGCGATGTAAGCAAACCCGAAGAGATCAAGGCACTTAAAGAGTCACTTGAAAAGGACTTTGGGCAGATCGATTTTATTGTCCACTCCATTGCATTTGCACCTAAAGAGGGACTCAGCGGACGCTTTATGGATATCTCAAAAGAGGCGTTCGATGTAGCGATGGATATCTCCGTTTATTCACTCATTGAAATCACAAGAGAACTTAAACCCATTCTCTCCGACAACGCTTCGGTGCTGACCCTCTCCTACTACGGCGGCGTGAAGTACATACCAAACTACAACCTGATGGGTGTTGCCAAAGCAGCACTCGAGATGACGGTTAAGTATCTGGCAGAAGATCTTGGACGTGACGGTGTGCGTGTCAACGCTATCAGTGCGGGACCTATCAAAACCCTTGCGGCAGCGGGTATTGGTGATTTCTCCTTCATGCTCAAGTGGAACGCGGCACACGCACCGCTAAAGAAAAATGTAACCATCGAAGAGGTGGGTAACTCCGGTATGTACCTGCTTTCTGATCTCTCTTCTGCAGTAACGGGTGAGATCCACTATGTTGACGGCGGATTTAACATTATGGGAATGCCGGCGGTTGAGTTTGATGAGGATGGGAAACCGCATATTGCATGGAACGGGGAGTCAAAATAAGTGCTTGGCACTTATTTTGAAGTGAAGAGTGAGTTGCAAGAATGCTTATTGGATTAAAGAGAAACTATGCCTAAACCCCCTCAGCACTCAGCACTAAACGCTAAACGCTCTCAGCACGACAGTACCGAATATCTTGAGAAAAAAAAATTTTTTGAAAAAGTCTTGACGATCTACGGACGCAATGCGGTGCTTGAAGCGCTGGAAGATCCTTCTGTAACCGTCCACAAACTCCATTTTTCCAACTCAAACAAACCTGCACCTGCCTTAAAGCAGATGGAAGCTATCGCCAAAAAGCGCGGCATTGAAATAGCCTATCATGACAAAGCGGTACTTTCACGCATCTCCAAAAATGCCAAACAGGATCAGGGGGTGGCGCTTGATATTGTGCTGGAGCATTTTGGGAATGAAGAGGATTTTCTCTCCAAAAATGAGAGTTACCGCATACTTGCCCTTGACGGGATCACCAATCCGCAAAATCTTGGGATGATCATCCGCTCCGCAGCGGCAGGGAACATCGATGCGATCATCCTGCCGACCAAGGGAGCCGCACAGATCAGTCCTCTGGTCATCAAGGCAAGCGTGGGCACCCTCTTTAAAATGCCCATTATCAAAACCTCCGACCTCTCAAAAACATTGCAACATTTCAAACAGAAGGGTGCCGATCTTTATACACTCTCTTCGCACGCAAAGAAAAACTACAAAGAGCAGTCCTACGGTAATAAAACGATCTTTGTACTGGGCAATGAGAGTGAAGGTGTCAGTAAAAAAGTAGAATCTCTCTGCAATGAGAGCATTGCCATTCCCATGAACAGAGGGGTCGAGTCGCTCAATGTGGCGGTGACCGCTTCGCTGTTGGCTTTTTTAGACTGATATTTATAGTTGATAGTTCTTTCTTTATCTTTCAAGTTTTGCATCTCATAGCATATTAGGTTATAATGAATCAAACTGTGTCCTTGTGGTATGGTACGATACCGCTTTTTCCGCTAAAGTAAAAAGGAGGCTTCGATGATGTCTCGTTTAGCCAAAATCATTTTGACTTTGCTGTCCATATCGATGGTTGCACTCTATGCATCCGATACAAGATGGATACCAGTGATGGTAGGGGATATTCTTATTTTTGTGCCGGGGCAGCTCAAAAGCAATACAATAACCACAACAAAGTCTGTATATCGTTCCGATGAAACGGTTTCGGTTGTTGTCGATGCCGCGCTTTCCGGTGATCAAGACTGGGCAGGCATCTATGCTTCCGGTGAAGGCAATGAAAGAACGAATGCTACTGCATGGAACTGGGTCAATGCCAATGGCACTGTGGTGATGTCCCAAGACCAAAAAGCGATGCCTCCGGGACAATATGAGGCAAGACTCTTTTTTCATAACTCGGAAGCGGAAGAAGCACATACTGCCTTTTCGGTCGTTGCAATGTTCGGTGCGATGGGGGATCATAATGTCTCTACCTATACAGAAAAAGAGGAGGGTATGAGTACTGTTTACTATCCTTCAGATATTTCGATGGCCAATAAAACACCTCTTGTATTTTTCTGTCCGGGCTGGAACTCTCATAATCCGGCAGACTACGAAACAGTGCTGCGGTTTATTGCAAGCCATGGCTATTCAGTTATATACAGCAAAGATTCCTACGGCAACCCCGATACGCTTATTGCCCGTTTTGAGAAAATGCTCGATGATAACAACGATGTCTATCCGTATATGGATACAACCCGTATCGGTGTGGTTGGACACTCTTCCGGTGGAGGAGATACATTTAAAATACTCGAGCACTTTTCCCAAAAAAGGTACGGTACAAACGGCAGATTTCTGATGGCACTCGATCCGTGGTTTGCTTTTGGAATGACCACTGCATCGATGCAAAATCTGCCCAGCAACACCAATGCACTTATCCAGCGGTATGACAATAATGACCGTACCGGAAACCATACCGATGCGCGTATTCCTCTAAGTGAGTATGCTCTGATGACCTCCATACCTGATGCACATAAAGACTATCAGGTCTTTACTCCTGCCACACACAGCTATCCGGACGGAAACCGGAGCGTCGATCAGATGCAGGGACTGCTGCGTCCGTTGGATGCACTGCTCTCCTATACTTTTGAAGGGGATCAGTCAGCGCACGACACTGCCCTTGAAAACGGCAGTGACCACCCGTATACCGACGGGGTAGAGACGGTACGTCCCAAATGGCGGTATGACTACCGGTGTGACTCACACGTCAACCGTTCCGAAGTGATGGATATTGACTACTGCAACCAGTATCTTGGCGGAAAGGTTTATCCGCCTGATACCGTTTTTGATGACAAAGAGGAAGCCAATGTCAGCAAGCCGGACTATCTTGCAAGCTATACCGATCCGGTATTTGGCAATATTGTCACCCGCATTACCGACAGAGCCAACCAGAATGCTAATGCACACAACTACCCCAAAACGCAGAGCTGGAATGCTGATATGACGCTGATCCGTCTAGGGTATCGACTTTATCATGCAGATGATTTTTCAGAAAGCAGTCTAACCAAAAATCAGCACCTAAGAGGTTCTTTGACCGAAATGAAGTGGTCCGGATACGACCCGGATGTTTTTTACGGTATCGATGTGCGCTCAGACAGGTTTGTTTTTATGAAAGCGACGATTGACAAAGCTAACAATACTATTGCTTATGAAGAGATGCCTAATGCAACCTTTATGAAGAGCGAGTATGATGAACTGAAGCTTGGAAAGTATGAGGGGAACCTGGACTATCAGGACAACTATGTGGTTTTTGCAGGAAGGAAAAAAGATACCAACCGGGTGACGCTGATTGTCTATCATTTGCAAAACAATTATGGAACAACCTATAATCAAATTGAGGCACAAAAGACTTTTAGCAATATGAAGTGGTATGTAGAAGATGCTGACGGCAATTTTACCACAAGCTCTGCCGAGTCCAATCAGATGTTCGACTGGGCATCTATCTCTACACTGCACAATTATGTGATCGTCAACTACCGAAGTAAAAAAGGAAATGCGGAGCAGGAGTACAGCATTGAGCAGTATCGAAGAGACTTGACACATATCAGAAGGCTTGCAGAGCATGGAAATCATGGTGATCTTGGACTCTCACGAGAAGGGAAAGAAGTTTATGTGCAGTTTGGGTTCGGTACGATCAACGGTGAAGACAACAGAGGTATCTGGCTTTACCCTCTCGATGGCAGTGACCGTGTAAGGCTTCTCCCGGACAAATACAACGGCGGACATATCAGCTGCAGAAACTATAAGCGGCCGGGATGGTGCTATGCCAATACCCGTTATTTATGGCACGGATCGGGTGTCAGGGAGGCTTTCGCACTAAAACTTGACGACAGCGGTACCGTAGAGCGTTTCGCACAGACACATAACAGTACTGAAAACTCCGACTATGTACAGGTTAACGTAAGTCCGGACGGTACACAGATCCTTTTTGGCAGTGACTGGGGAGATGAGAATGGTACTATCGATACCTATCATGTGGGTGTGCCTGCACCGTAGAAAATGCAGCAAACGGGTACTGTGTTTACTTGCTGCAGAGAGAAGAAGAAAAAAGTTTTTCAAAGGCTTTGGCGGTCAGGGGATGGGAGCAGAAATAGCCCTGATACTGCTCACATTTCATCTGTTTGAGATACTGAAGCTGTTGTTCATTTTCAACCCCTTCCGCCACAACGGCAAGATGCAGCTCTTTGGCAATGCTGATGATCATTTTGACGAATGACTGGTTTTTCTCTGTTGTCAGATCATCGATAAAGCTCTTGTCGATCTTGAGTGTATCGAAGGGGATCTGTTTGAGGTAGGAGAGTGATGAATAGCCTGTACCGAAATCATCAAGAGAAAGGGTAATGCCCATCGCCTTGATCTGTTCGAGGATCACCAGTTTCTCTTCGAAATGTTCCATCAGGACAGATTCGGTCAGTTCAATATCCAGTTTGGAGGGGTCAATTTTGCTGACGGCATTTTTCAGGTAAGGCAGGAAGTTGTCATCGTTAAGCTGCATACCGGAGAGGTTGATGGAGAGTTTCAGGTCTGCCAGCGGTGTCTCCTGCCATGCCTGAAGCTGCCGTACCGCCTCATCGATGATCCATCTGCCAAGGGGGATGATGAGCCCGCTCTCTTCGGCAACAGGGATCAACGCATCGGGGTACACCATCCCGTCATTGGGGTCATCGAGCCGGATCAGTCCTTCACAGCCTACAATACGGTTGGTATCTATGTCAATCTTAGGTTGGTAGTGGAGACTGAAATTTCCTTCATCCAGAGCATGGCGTATGGTACGCTGCATGTGAATTTTTTGCTGTATGATCTTATTGAGGTGTTCGGTAAAAAAATAGAAATTGTTTTTACCCAGTTCTTTGGCTTTGTACATGGCAATATCGGCATTTTTCAGCAGTGTCGAAACATCTTCGCCGTCTTTGGGGTAGATGGTGACACCGATACTGCAGGTAATATGGTATTTGGTCTCATCAAGCACAATAGGCTTGTTCATTTCCGACTGGATACGCTGGATCACTTCAAGGATATGTTCATTGTTTCTGATCTCCGGGAGAATAACGACAAACTCGTCTCCTCCGAGCCTTGATACAATGTCGTTATTCCGTATAGCATGCAGTAGACGTTGTGATACCTCTACGAGTATTTTGTCTCCAAATTCATGCCCATGAATATCGTTGAATGTTTTAAAATTGTCAAGATCGAGAAAAAGCAGTGCAAATTGGGTATGCGAACGGCTGTGGGAGCTGATAAGCCAATTGATCTTTTCTGTCATACTCAGGCGGTTGTAAAGACCGCTCAAGGGGTCAGTGGTAGAGAGGGTGTAAAGCTCCTGCTGCTCTTTTCTTAGCCGTTCAAATGTCAATTTCAATGAATAGCGTATGCTTTCAAGTTCTGAAATAAGAAACTGCCCGGGGGCTTTGACGGAGTAGTAGGCATACTGTCTGAGCTTTTCAAGGGGATGGATGAGGATAAAACGAACGATCAGCCAGGTAAAGAGGGAAAAGAAGAGAATGTATCCGACAGCATAGAGGAGAAATTTTCTGCCTTTTTCATCGATGAGGTGATCTATGTAGGCAGTGTCGAGATAGACATAGCCGGTAAGATAATAGGGTGTAAGTCCGTCAAACTGCTTTATCTTGAAGGTAAAGCACTTCTCATGATAAATATCTGCCTCTTCTATGGCTCTGATGGGCAAACATGCCGTTTTTGGAATTTGCAGTTTACGGGCTCTTTCTGTACTGTAAAGAATCTGTTTGTCCCGTGATACAATGATGAGATCTTTGATCAGCGGATTGGTATTGATCTTGTTATCCAGAAAGGAAGCGATGTTACCTACGCTTTTGGGCAGAAAGTTTTTGTCGAGAAAATGTTTCAGGTTAAAGACATTGACTTTGATGTTCTCTTCAAGCAGATTGAGTGTTGTATCTCTGGCATCTTTGTAGAAACTGTAAAAGATGGCGGCTTCGCTGGCAAAAAGGAATATCAGCATACCGATGACAAACTGTTTGATGGTAATGTGTCTCATGGGATAATATACTCCCGGCTGTAGCCTATGGACTCAATGCGATGCAACAGTTTCTCAGAGGGGTGGTTGATCCACTTGATACCTGAAAAGGCATCGAGATAATCAGTATAGGAGAGGTTGCTAAGATACCCTTTGACCAGTGCATAGGAGCCTTTTGTATCCGATTCGATTTCCATGATAGAGCGGTCGATGACCTTTTTGAGTGCGTGAAGGCGCTGCTTTTGGGTTTGCAGCAGCGATTTGTGGGTGCAGAGTGCATCGATAACAACGAGTTCCTGTGTCGAACGCGTTGAACAAAGAACTTTGAATCCTGCTTTTTTCAATGTACTGTCATAGGGTGAATAGGTAACGATGAGTATGGTTTGGGATGGATCCGGATGCAGATTCTGTATCTGTGCCTGGTCTTTGTTGATAAAGGTAAAGCGGTCAGTATCGAGGTGGTGAACACGGATGAAATCCTGCAGCAGGTCGGCATTGATGGAGTCGATCTCCAAATACGCGTAAATATGCTTTGCCTGTTTGATCGCCTCGATGGGTTTGTTGGAAAGGATCATATCCCCACCATCTGATCTGTCAAGAAGAATGAAGGGTACCGTGTCTGCCACTGACTTTTGAATGGTATGGCACTCATGCTGGGTGGTTGATACAATATCGGCATTGCCCATCATGTAGATATCTGCAGCTTCTGCCAGAGAGACATTGACGATCAGCTGTATATTGAGTGGTTTGAGGTAACCTTTCTCTTTCGCATAGTAAAGCGGCGCATACCCTATCCATGCGTTAGTGGAGATTGTTAACGGTGCAGTATGGGAGTGATGTGTTTTATTTTCTGAACAACCGGTAAAAAATGCTACAAGAAGTAGAAACGGCAAAATGTATTTTTTCACGAAAACCCTCTTTTCTATAACCCCTATTTTAGCAAAACTATAATGAAAAGCAATTAAGAGGTTTATTGGGACAAATAGTTGTGTGATAATCAGAGTATTTTATAATGGGCACCCTCACGTGTCAGGGTACTTTGATAGAGGTGTATCTGAGGCAACACGGTACCAAGAACTTTTCCCCTGTATAGTTTCATCTTCTCTTTGTAGGCTCTGTAGTCATGGATCTGCCTGATACGGCAGAGGGTGATATGCGGCTTGAAACGGTAAAGGTTAAAGCCCGCTGTTTTGAACGCTCTGGCTTTGTTATAGAGCAGTTTTGACTCCGCCTTTGCAAAAAAGACCCGCGGCGGTCTGCCAAAATAGCCAAGCTCTGCAACAGGTACTTCTGTCTCCAACGGTGTGATGGTGCTAAGTTGCGATTTGATCGCTTCTGCATCCTCACACTCCCCCAGAAAGACCCACGTCAGATGCAGATTCTCCTCTTCTACCCATTTGCCCTCTATGATGCCTTTGAAGTCCTGTTTGATGGATTGGTAGTCGTCAAGGATGACAGGGGATGCGATGAAGAGACGCATGGTAGAGCCTTTTACTGATTTTATCTTCTTATGTCTATTTATCATACAATATATTGACTTTTTTTGAGACTATTACGATAGAATATATAAAAATTACTGGACAAAACACGTGAAAATCATCCATTTTTCCGATACCCATCTCGGTTTCAGCGATCTCGATGTCACCAACGAGGAGGGGATCAATCAGCGTGAGGCTGACTTTTACAAAGCCTTTACCGATGTTATCGACGCGATCATTGAAACGAAGCCCGATTACGTCATCCATACGGGCGATCTCTTTCACCGTGCCAGTCCGAGCAACCGTGCTATCACCTTCGCCCTGACGCAGCTCAAGCGCCTGGAATCGGCGGCGATCCCCCTTGTCATCATTGCCGGGAACCACTCCACTCCGCGTACTTCCTCCTCTTCGCCCATTCTGGGAGCCCTTCAGACGCTCGACAATGTTCATGCGGTTTTCGAGCAGCACTATGAGCCGATTGTCTTCGATGATATTGTCTTTTACGCTTTGCCCCATATCAACGATGAACGCATTATCCCTGATGAATTGAACAGAATAGAAGCAAATATAGACCCAAAAAAGAAAAATATCCTAATGATGCACTGCTCGGTCGGGGCGCACTATCTGATGCATGAGTTCGGTGAATGGGTCTACCCCAAAGAGCGCGAAGACCTATTTGAGAAGATGGACTATGTGGCTTTGGGACACTGGCACGGTTTCGGTGCCGTGGGCAAACACCTCAACGTCTACTACGCCGGCTCCACGGAGCGCACCAGCAGCGCGGACAAACGAGATGACAAGGGGTATGTGCTTTTGGAGCTGGGCGATGCTGTTACTGTAACGCATCATACTATTCCTTTGCGTAAGTCACTCAGTTTTAGTATCGACGCAGAAAAGTATGAAGAAGAACTTGCTGCACTTGATCTTTCCGAGATACAAAATGCCTTGGTAGAGGTCAGACTTTACAACTTAACTGCATCGAGTTCCATAGACATCACCAACAAAGCCATCAACGTACTCTTTGAAGAAGCACTTCATGTCAAGGTCAAGCGGGAGTTTAAAGCAGTTGAAGGTGAGCAGATAGAAGGGAACATAGAGTCCATTTCTCTGGAGGCGTACTTCATCTCACACATCAAGGAGTCTGTTACCGACGAGACAGAGCAGAAGCGCCTGAGTGAGAAAGCCAAAGCACTCTTTGCACACTATGAGGAGGGTGATGATGATACTCACTAGCCTGCATATGCAAAACTACAAAAAGTACCAGGACTATACCCTTGAATTTGCAGAAGGGCTAACGGGTATCATAGGTCGTAACGGTTCTGGTAAATCGACAATCTTCGATGCTATTACCTTTGCGCTTTATGGCGATGTACGTGGAGAGAAAGAGACCATCCGTAATGCCAAAGCAGGAGAGAAAGAGCCGGTGATCGTCACGCTGGTATTTGAGATAGAGGGTAAGGAGTACAAGGTCGTACGAGAGATGCGAGGCAAGAGTCTCACTGCCAAAGCCCATCTCTACGATGGCGACGACAGACTCATCGCCGAGTCGGCCAAAGGGGTCACATCAGAAGTCATTAAGCTTATCGGTATGAACAAAGAAGCGTTCATGCACACTGTTTTTGCCTCACAAAAGGAGTTAACAGCCCTGAGTGGACTCAAAAATGAAGAGAGAAAGAAGATCATCCGTAAGCTGCTCGGCTTGGAGAAGATAGACAAGATAGAAACTGACATCAAGATGAAGCTGAGGGTCTTGAAAAACGAGATAGAAGCGGTCAGTGGGGTGCTGCTCTCTGAAGAGGATGTTAAACAGTTTGAAGAAGAGAAAGTGCGTCAAACTAAAGTGCTCGAAAGCCTTCAAAAAGAGGTAGCTGAGATAGAGAAAAAGTTTAAAGCCAAGAGCAGTGAACTTGAAGCACAGGACAAGGTACTCAAAACACTTCAAAAGCTAAAAGATGAATTTATCAAATTGGGCTCCGACCTTGCATTGCTCAAAAAAGGACTGGAAAACCAAAAAGCCAATCTGCTCAAAGGACAAAGCAGGCTGAAAGAGTTACAGCTTAAAGCGACGCAGTACGAGAAGGAAAAGCCACTTATCGCCGAGTATAAGGCGCTTGAAGTCACCATTGGCAACCTGCAGAAACAAAAAGAGATGTTCTTGAAAAAAGAAGGCTTGGAGAGAGAACAGGCAGCACTTCGTACACAGTACAAACAAGATGAAAAAGAGATACTTACCCTCAAGAAAAAACTCGAAGCCAAGCCCAAGCTCCTGGAAGAGCTGACCAAACAAAATGAACTGCTGCAAGCCTCTTTAAATAGACTTACCAAGATAGAGTCAGAGGAGACAAGACTCAAACAGGAGATAGCCAAATACAACGGGCAGATAGAGCATACCAACAAGCAGGTAGCCAAGATAGAATCCATAGGAAAAGGCTCCAACTGTCCTACCTGTACGCGTCCGCTGCTCGATGAATACGACAATGTCATTGCATCGCTCAAAAGTACGATAGAGAAGCTGCACAAAGAGGAGATAGCCAAGAGAGAGGCTGAGCTCAAAACAGTTGTAGAGGCTAAAGGCAAAGAGCAAAAGATTAAAAGCAAGATAGAACAGCTTTTGCAAAAGCTCAGTGGTGACTTGCGCGTACTTGAGGCGGATGAAAGAACACTGGCTACAAAAGAGGAAGAGTTCAAAAAGATTACTGAAAGAGGTTTGAGCAACAAGCAGGCACTTGAAGCGTTGAAAGATGTGAAGTATGATGAGAAGGCACACAGTGAGGCACTGGAGAAAAAGCAGAAGCTGGAGCCAAAGTACAAAGAATTACTGGGACTTGAAACACTCATTGCACAGATACCGGCACTTGAAAGTGAATTAAAAGGCATAGAGGCAAGCATTGTCGAGAGCCAAGAGAGTATCAAAAAACAAGAGAAATCCATAGCAGAGCACAGCTATGATGCGAAAGAGCATCAGCGTCAAGAGAAACTGTACGATGAAGTACTCAAAGCCAAAAGTGCCATACAGTCGGAACTCTCAGACAAAAGGGTGCAGACGCAAAAGATTATGGGTGAGATAAACACACTCAAAAGTAAGCTCAGTAGAAACGAAGCGCAGAAAAAACAGCTTCAAACCAAGCTCGATGACAAAAACGACTACGACAAACTCAAAGCTTTCATGGGTGAGTTCAAAAACAAGATCAACTCCCAGATCTCCCCACGCATCAGCCAGCTTGCCTCAGAGATGTACGCCACCATTACCCGAGGTAAGTACCAGCTTATAGAGGTCAGTGACGAGTTCGACTTCTTCATCTACGACGACGGGGTACGCTACCCCATAGAGCGTTTTTCTGGTGGTGAAATAGACCTCGCCAATCTTGTCCTGCGCATTGCCATTTCCAAGACGCTGAGTGAACTCAGCGGCAGCGGCGGGGTTGGTTTTCTGGCGTTCGATGAGGTGTTTGGTTCACAGGATGAAGAGCGCCGCTACGAGATCATGGAGGCGTTTCATACCATCAAAGAGCAGTATCGGCAGATATTCCTTATTTCGCATGAGAGTGAGATTAAGGAGATGTTTGAGAGGGTGGTGGAACTTTAAATTGAAAAAGAGGAGAAGAAAATGGAACTAAAAGAAATAACAGATTGGCTGACTTTAAATAGAGAGTGGCTTTTTAGTGGTATAGGTATTGTAGTTATTGGACTAATTTGGAAGCTGATTACTTATTTTAGAAAAAATAATATTAATCAATCTATCCCAAATGGCATTAGTAATGATAGTGATGTTAGCGTAAATAATGAAAATAATATAAGTATAAACATAGGTGCGCCTAATAATGATAGTGATGATAAGGATACAATAGAAAGTGCAAAGTATTCCAATATAGAAGATCTGAAAAACAATGTTTATATATTATTTATAGATGATGATACAAAATTTAAAGTCGTAAATATATTGAAAAATGCTGGATATAAAAATGTAAAAATAATTAAGGATGTTAGATCTATAGATATGGAGGATGTTATAAAAGCGGATATATTTTTCATTGATATTCAGGGAGTTGGAAAAAGAATGGATTTTCGAGATGAAGGGTTGGGGTTAGCAAAAGCACTTATGGAGAAATATGGCAAAAAGAAAAAATATATAATATATTCTGCGGAGACACATGGTGATAGGTTTAATGAGGTTTTGAGAAAAGCTGATGATTTCTTGCCAAAAGATGCAGATCCATATCAGTTTGAATCCATAATTGAGAAATTTTTTTATGACGAAGGGCGAAATGCATGATTGAATTTGAGAAGAAATATAATTTTGCAATATATGATTTAAACCATAGAATTATAAAGAAGTCTAAATATTATGATGAAGAATTGGTCAGATCAAACAATTTCTATGATAATAATGCCAAAATTATTAATTTACATGGCAAGGTGATAAGATTTAAAAAATGCAACTTAGATGATGGCTACTTTATAATACTTTATACAACTTCTAAGGACATGATTAAAAGTAAGAAGAGATTTTCTTTTGTATTAGATACTGTAAAATATTTTGCAAATAATTTTTTAATAGAAAGAAAAGAAATTGAAGCACCTCTAAAAAAACAGTATGGTATTTTGGTGCATAATATGAAATCACTTAATGCGCACATACAACAAGAAGTTTATAATGTTATTCCACAGGAGAAATTGGTTAACTCACTTGAAAATAAAATAGAAGTCATTGAAAATCTTATCAAATCGAGAACTAAGGATAGTGCAAAGGCAATTTTAAAAATACTTCATAGTTCGACTGGATTGAAAATGGAATTTTCTGTATATTCTAAACTATTTCACTCCAATCCAACATTAAGTAAAAATATTCATAGCATACATAAGGTTTTACTAAATATACTTTACGGATTTTTTCCAGATTTTACAGATAGGCATATAAAAGTAAATGTTTCACAGTCTTATGCAAAAGGGTATTTTGATTATGAATCAGTACATGTGGCATTTTATTATGTGCTAGAAAATGCTGTAAAATATGTAAAAAATGATTCAGAAATAAATATATATTTTGAGAATAATGAATCAGAATTATATATTTATTTTGAAATGATAAGCTTAAAAATATTAGAAGATGAAAAAGACAAAATATTTGATGAAGGATATTCAGGTTCCTATGCAAAAGAAAAAAAATTATCAGGAACAGGCCTTGGAATGTCTCGTGCTAAGAAAATCTTAGAATTGAATGAAGGAACTATATCAATTAAAACCTCATCAGATGATATTTATAGTGAAGACTATCAGAAAAATACTATTAAAATTACTTTACCTATGGCAAATAAAGGGTCAACCACTTTGTGAACTAAACTGTAAAATGGCTTATAAATTTCTCGCTATCCCCAACTGCATCTTCATCCTCTCTACCGCTTCTGTCAAAAAGTAGACTAGGGGGATGATGTTGCCATCTGTCTGTGCCTTTTCAAGGGTGGAGTAGTAGAGGGCTTTGTTGTACCCGTCTATCATGGGCGGCAAGATACCGAGTGTTAAAAACTGGTGTGCCATGATAAGTCTGCCAACTCTGCCGTTGCCGTCGCCAAAAGGGTGGATGAGCTCAAAATGCTCGTGGGCATGGGCAATGTCGTAAATGCTTTTGACTTTGGCATATTTGCCTACCCAGTACTCCACCTCTTCGGGAATGTCCTCGGGTCTCGTCAGCGTGATCTTGGTATCAGGGATGATGCGCATTTTTGTAGAGTACCTCCCCGCATCGTCACGGATACCTGCCATCAGACCAAAATGCCATTTTTTGATCAGATCACTGTTTATAGAGCTGATCCTTCCCTCCCTGGTATCTACAAGTATCTGTTTTGTTAAAAAAGCAAGGTTGCTCATCTCCAAGAATTTGCGTTTGTCGATATCCTTTTCGATGTAGTTGCCTTCTACGGCTTTGTAAAATGTCTTTTCACTTACATCTGCTACTTCTACTTCAAGTGACCCAAAGGCATTTTTCATGCTCACCTCAGTAACGATATCGACGTTGTCCAAATAGGCAGTGTGGTCTTCTTTTTCAAGTTTGCGTACTTTTGCATCTATATCTGTTTTCTTTAAAGCTGGAATAACGCAGTGTGTTGCGTAAAGCAGATCAATACGCAACCGATTCTCCTTGCTGATCTCAACTTTTCCGTCACGCCAGTTTGGTATGGACATACGGTGTACCTGCAGAGCCTCTGCAAGTTTGGTTGAAAATTTGTAGTGTTCAAGCAGTGCTTCAATCTTCTCTTTATAGATAACACTATTCATAGTAAAATCCTTATTTTGCACTTATATTATTCATATTGTATCATAAATGCATAACGATTATGCATATTTGCTACTTCGTTATTCATATTTTACGCTTTTAGAGATAGATTTATTTATATATACAAGTCTATTTGGGATATAAATGGCGTAGCAAAGCATGAAAAATTATGCTACCATTCCACTTCCAAAACAGAGGATAACACAAATGCCAATTTTCGCACTACAATCACTCGCCGGAGGTTTCCTGGATGAAGACCTCAAACACTTCAATAAAGAGTTCGATGACTGGTGTGTGCAGTTTGAGAGTATGGAAGATGCGCAACTGGTGCTTGACACCCTTGAGAAAAAGGACACCATCAAGATCGTCGAGATCACGCCATTGAGTTATCCCAAATACTTCTTTCCGAAACTGCAGGGCATCATCCACGCCACACGGGAATACAACGGAAAAATTGTCTGCGTTGTCGAACCCCAAATGGGTATGAGCTTTCGCATTGCTATATGTGATATGGTAACCAAGAACGTAAGGCTCCTCAAAACACGTTACAAGAGTGCCGCAAGTGTTGAAGGGGCGTTTGCCAATCTCTCTTTTGATTTGTGATCAGGGCTGTACATCATATGCATAGATTTGACATTTATATAAAAAGTAGCTAATATAGTATAAAATAAAGTACCTAAAAGGATATACTATATGACACAGATTTTAGCGAACTATACTGCCAGTATCTCCGAACTCAAAAAGAGTCCCTCAACCATCATAGAAGAGGCAGGCAATGAAGCCGTTGCCATACTCAACCATAACAAACCCAGTGCCTACCTTGTACCAAGCAGTCTATATGAAAAGATGATGGAGATCATCGATGACTACTATTTGGCTCAATTGGTTAGAGAGAGACAGAATGATGGAGAAGAGCCCATTAAGGTAGAGTTGGATGAGCTACTCTCTTGAGTTCAAACCAAAAGCGTTAAAAGAGTGGAAAAAGCTTGACCACAGCATTAAATTGCAGTTTCACAAGAAGCTCAAAGAGAGATTGGAAAATCCGCATATACGGCACTCAAAATTGAGTGGTTTTAAAAATGTCTACAAGATCAAGCTTAGAAGTTCAGGATTTCGACTGGTCTATGAAGTGATAGATGAAAAGATAGTGGTTATGGTACTATCTGTAGGCAAGAGAGAAGATGGTGCTGTCTATAGCGACCTTGAGAAGCGAAGAGGAAAATAAGATGTTACACATCTCCAACACCGTTACCCTTGATGAAAACGAAATAGAGCTATCTGCCATACGTGCGCAGGGCTCCGGAGGGCAGAAGGTCAACAAAGTGGCAGCAGCGGTGCATCTGCGCTTTGACATTGCCGCATCTTCATTGCCTGAGCATTACAAAGAGAAGCTTCTTTTGCTCAAAGACAAGCGTATCACCAAAGAGGGCATTGTTGTCATCAAGTCGCAGCAGCACCGAAGTCAGGAACTCAACAGAGCAGAGGCGCTGGAGCGGCTGGTAGCGCTTATAAAGAGTGTCAATGTTACGCATAAAAAACGCATCCCCACCAAACCAAGCAAAGGGGCTGTCAAACGCCGTTTGGCATCGAAAAAGAAGCATGCCAACAAAAAAAAGATGCGGGGCAAGGTGAGAGAAGAGTGATTATATTTGAAAATATGAAAGAAATGTATGGCACGTATTGACCAGAAAGCGTTTTACGCCCAAAACTATGAGACTTACGGTGTCTCAGCCGAAGGTGCGGCATGGGACAGTGCCCATACGCAGCAGCGGCGTTTTGCTGCCATTCTCTCCTGCCTTGGAGAGATAGGACAGGATACACTGGTCGATGCAGGGTGTGGGTTTGGTGACTTTTATCTTTATCTCAAAACACAAAACCGATTGCCAAAACAGTATATAGGACTTGACCTGTGCGCACATATGGGTAGAGAAGCCAAAGCACGTACCGGCTGCAAGATTATGCAAAAAGACATTCTCTCCCAAAGCATCCCCCATGCAGACTGGTATGTTGCAAGCGGCTCGATGAATCTGCTGACACGCATGGAGACGCAGATCTTCATTCAGCGCTGTTTTCAGCAGAGCGGTAAAGGATTTGTCTTTAATCTGCTGTATGGCAGAGAGAGGGAAGGGGCGTTTTCCTACTGGAAGCCGCATGAGATCATGACCCTGTGTAAACCGTTAGACGGTGAAATAAGCATCAAAGAGGGGTATCTGGAAGGGGACTTTACTGTATCGCTTCTGCATAGGTAAAATAGGTATAATATCTCCCATGAAAAGACTTTTTATCCTATTTTTACTTCTGTTCCTTCTTTACCCGTTGGCAATTGATGCCGGTTTTTTCAGTCCTGATGCAAAGGTTGTCAAACGGCAGCTGCCAAAAATGGACATTGATTATGAGAAAAGCAGTGCACTTAGTCTGCTGAATGATATACGCGAAGCGATGGGGATGAATGCACTTTATCATAACGATGTGCTTGCCAGGGCAGCAGAGGCGCATGCGCGCTATCTGGTACGAAACAGGGTTACTTCGCACAGTGAGATTCCGGGTTTCCCGGGATTTACCGGGAAAACCCCGGCAGAGCGTGCGTTGCATGCGGGGTATCTTTCTACCCAGGTACTTGAAAATCTTTCGACAAAAAATATCGATGCACAAACTTCCATAGACGGACTCTTTTCTGCCATTTACCACCGTTTCGGTTTTTTGAATGTGGGCATAGACGAAATTGGTGTCGGGGTAGCTCAGGATAATAAGGATAGAGAAAATACGGCATTTGTCTACCTGATGGGGAACAGTGAGCTCAATGCACTCTGCTCGGCACCGCCCTTTCGAGGGTATGGTCAGTATGTGTACGGTGTCTGTAAAAACAAGGATCACAGGATTGCGTTCAAGCGTTTCACTGAAGCACAAAATTATGTTAAAGAACACAATCCAAAAGTAGTATTTTACCCTTATGACGGACAGAAAGATGTGCCGCCGGCATTCTATTCCGAGATTCCTGACCCGTTGCCCGATTACGATGTTTCAGGGTTTCCTGTCAGTGTACTCTTCAATGATTTTTATTTTAAAAAGGTAACCATAGAGTCATTCAGGCTTTACAATGCCAAGAGCGGCAAAGCAGTCAATCTGACACGGCTTCTAAGTAAAGAGAGTGATCCGAATGCACGCTTCAATCATTTCGAGTTTGCACTCTTCCCTCTCAAGCGGCTGGAGTACGATACCACCTACCGTGCAGTACTGGTCTACCTGGAAAAGGGCAAACGCATAGAACATCAGTGGCAGTTTCATAC